>Ga0181538_10001304_pt1 | contig 28168 bp, 23 predicted proteins | sample PEATcosm2014_Bin_40_FD_119773 | JGI IMG/M metagenome (GOLD analysis project Ga0181538, IMG submission 119773) | Peatland microbial communities from MTU Mesocosm Facility, Houghton, MI, USA - PEATcosm2014_Bin23_30_metaG | ecosystem: Environmental > Terrestrial > Soil > Wetlands > Peat | place... | reverse complement strand
ATCGAGCACATAGTGCAGGTATACGTTACTGAGCAACGGCGAAATCACCGCCCCCTGAGGCGTCCCTGCTTCTGTCTCCGACCAGACGCCGTCCTCCATAACCCCCGCCTTCAGCCATTTCTGCCAAGAACCTGAAACAGTGGTTTTGGGGCCACGGATGAACACGGATGGACACTGATAAACGGCACCGCTTCCTCGCGGTCGCGGCTCTTTAATGTGCCCCCACCTCCACCGCCGCGTGCAGCGGCAAATTGTTCGACGACCCTCCGGCGGAGATCGTGTAGCTGCCGGGCAGCAAGTCCCACGTTTCGCGATCGGCGTTGAAGATCGAAAGGTAATGCGGATCGAGCGCCAGCGTGACGGATTTCGATTCGCCGGGCGCGAGCGCCACCTTCTGCCAAGCCACCAGACGATGGAACGGCTCGCCCGCGGAGGCCGGCAGCGTGACGTATACCTGCGCAGTCTCCGATCCGGCGCGAGATCCGGTATTCTTCACGTTGAACGTGAGGGTCGCGGCCGTGGCCTTCAGGTCGGAATAGGAGAACGTAGTGTACGAGAGCCCAAAACCGAAGGCGAACAGCGGCAGCTTGTTTTCGGCCTCATACCATTTGTAGCCGACCTTCAAGCCTTCGTCGTACGACACGTCGAATTTGCGGTTGTTAATTTTGAACCCCAGGCTGGGAATGTAATCCACCATGTCGCCGGGACCCGGAGCGGGCTGTTGAGCGAGCTTGGGCCGCGGCAGATCCTGCTCGGATCGCGGGAATGTGATGGGCAACCTGCCTGAGGGGTTCACGTCGCCGAAGAGGAGGTCGGCGATGGCTTCGCCGCCGCGGATTCCGGGGAACCAGGCTTCGATCGCCGCGCTGACGCGATCGATCCACGGCATGGTGACCGCGCCGCCGGTCTCGAGCACGACGATGGTGTGCGGATTGGCGTCCGCGATGGCGGCGACGAGCGAATCCTGATTGTCCGGAAGCGAGAGGCTGGCGATATCGGCGCCTTCGCTCGACGGTTGATTCACGAAAACGATGGCGACGTCGGACGCTTTGGCGAGCTTCGCCGCCGCCGCGAGGTCGGTGCCAGGAGCGAACTCCACTTTGGCGTTCGGCGCTTTGGCGCGAATGGCTTTGAGAGGCGACGAGCGATGCCACACCACCTCGCCGAACACCAACTGGCCGGGGGATGCTACGGCATTGCCGCCGGGCGGGTCGACCTGCGTGAGCCGCCGCCGGAAATCACGCCAACGTTGGCGTGCGAACCGATGACCGCGATGGACCGCACTGAAGGTGAAAGCGGCAGTTGATTGCCGCTGTTTTTGAGCAGCACGGCGCCCTGTTCTTCGACGCGCTGCGCGACTTCGAGACCGTGGGACACATCGGGGACCTGGCGATCGGCCGGCCGGTCGAACAAACCGGCGGCGAATTCGGTTCGCAGGATGCGCTCCACCATATCGTCGAGCCGCGCGGCGGAAACCGTGCCGGAATCGACATCTTTTTTCAGCGGCGCGCCGAAAAAGTCGCTGCCCGGCTGTTCCATGTCGAGCCCGGCGATAGCGGCTTTCGCGCTGGAGTGCGTGCCGGCCCAATCGGAGAGCACGAAGCCGCGGAATCCCCACTGCTTTTTGAGCACCTGGTTGAGCAGGTAATCGTTCTCGCAGGCGTAGACGCCGTTCACCAGGTTGTAGGAGCACATCACCGCGCCCACGCCGCCTTCCTTGATGCCGATTTCGAAGGCCAGCAAATCGCTCTCGCGCATGGCGCGCTCATCGACCTTGATATTGACGAAATTACGGCCGTTTTCCTGGTCGTTCATGGCGTAGTGCTTAATGTGCGGGATGACGCCCTGCTCCGACAGCGCCTTCATTTGCGCGCCGGCCATCTTGCCGGCGAGGATGGGATCTTCGCCCTCATATTCGAAGTTGCGGCCGTTGCGCGGCTCGCGCGTAAGATTGACGCCCCCGCCGAGGCCCATGTTGTAGCCTTGGTCGTGCAGTTCTCTGCCGATCAGCGCGCCGTATTCGCGGGCGATTTCGGGATTCCAACTGGCGGCTTCGGCGATGGAGGAGGGCAGGGGAGTGGAGTAGCGGCCGTAGACGGCGCCGCGCGCCACACCCACGGCGGCATCCGCCATTTGCAGGTCGGGGATGCCGAGTCGCGGAATGCCGGGGACGAATCCGGCGCCGCCGAGCGAATGCTTCGGCATGTCGCCGAAAATTGCATCCCAGCCAGTGCCGTGCACGAGCGAGATCTTTTCATCGAAGGTCAGTTGCTTGACCAGCAGCGATGCGCGCTCATCGGGCGAGAGCGATTTGTTCATCCACGGTCCCTTGGGTTTGGCCGGCGGCGGGCCAAACTGCGCGACCAGGAAAGCCGGGACGAGGAACAATACGAGCCACGATTTCGACATGGAAAGCCTATTTCTTCTGGTTCGCTAATTTCTCCACCAGGTCGAGCCGATCCTTCAACGGGTCGGGCTTGGCGACGGGACCGGTGAACGTGAAATCCATGAGGACGTCGGTCTTCGCCGAATAGGCGGGCCATTTGGGCAGGCCCGGTCCGTTGGGATTGCCGGTCTTGGCGAAATTCGCCCAATAAGCGTTGGCGGCCTGCGCGGCGGCGCGATCGGCATCGGTGAGGTCCTTGCCATATTTCGCGGCGACGGTATCGAAGACGAATGGGATTTCGGTGGCATGCGGCGCGCCTTTTACTTTGGCGCGCAGCGATTCGGCCACGTAGGAGAAGCGATACTCATACGCCGGTTCGCCGATGGCGGCGAGAGTTCGGACGGCGAATCGCGCCGGTTCCACCATCATCTGATCGGCGCCGAAAAGGGGAGCCACCTGGCCGACAGGTGTGGAACTGGTGACATGGTACGAGGCCATGGCTTGGTCCTTATCGGGGCCGAACGGCTTGAACAAATCGTCGACGGTGCGGGCGAAGGTGAATCCGATGTCGGCGCTATTGGCGCCGATCATGAAGGCGACTTTCGCTCCCCGGCCGGCGGCGTAAGCTTCGGCCGGCGATTCGACGACGATTCTGCCATCGATCATGGGGCCGGAGTAAGTGGGCACGTTCATGCTCATCATGTTCATGCCGGCCACCACGTCTTTCCAGGGCAATTTGCGCATCGCGGCAAGCGCGGCGGCGTCATCGCCTTCGATGTTGTTCTTCTTGGCGAAAGCCACGCCGACGGATTCCGCCGAGGTCGGTCCGCCCTCCACTTGCTTGCTCAGGTAGCGTTGGCCCATGAGCAGCGTGCGGCCGCCGCCCGATTCCACGATGGCGCGCTTGAACAGACCTTTCGACATGGGCGAGGTCATCAGCGTCAGCACCGACCCTCCGCCGGCCGATTCGCCGAAGATGGTGACGTTCGCAGGGTCGCCGCCGAAGGCCGCGGCGTTACGCTTCACCCATTGCAACGCGGCGATCTGGTCCATGTATCCGTAGTTGCCCTTGGGCTCGTCGGGATGCTCTTTGGTGAGCGCGGGGAAGGCGAAAAAGCCGAAGCGGCCCAGGCGGTAGTTGAAGCTCACGAACACGATGCCATGCCTGGCGAACTGCGAGCCATCGTAGACATCGGGCGAACTGCCGCCATTGACGAAGCCGCCGCCGTAGATCCACACCATCACCGGGAGTTTATGATGGACCGAGCCATCGGGCGCCCAGACATTGGCGTAGAGGCAATCTTCATCGGGAGGCACGCCGAGCGGAGCGGCATCGCCGGGGAAGGGATTCTGCGCGCAGTCGGGGCCATACTTGGTGGCGTCGCGGATATCGGTCCACGGCGTGACGGGCTGCGGCGGCCGCCAGCGCAGGTCGCCCACGGGCGCCGCGGCGAACGGGATGCCCTTGAAGGAAGTGACGCCGTCTTTCGACGCGCCCTTCAGTTTGCCGCTATCGATCTTGACTTCCAGGGATGGAGTGCCGGCGAAAGCTAACATCATGGCTCCCGCGACGAGCGGGAGCAGATGAGTTGTGCGTATCATTTCGTGTCCTTTTCGGGGGATTTGCAGGATGGTGAGAACAGTATATGCATGCAGATTCCGGGCTTTTGGCTCATTGTAACGCAATATTCGGGTTGTTCTGCATGCAGAAAACCGCTCCCTTGCGGTCGCGGCTCAGTGAGAATGCGGTCGAGACTGCCATCGTCAATGTCATAGATGTTGCCGTCCGACTGCCGTAGCCCGCTGCTTCTCGCGATCAATGCCTTGCAGGATCGCGCAGGTGCGCGCCCTCCTTGGTTTCTGATACGATCTCTTCGACTCTTCGGGGAATACGGATGACGGCTCGCATCCACACGGCCGGACTCGCGTGCGTCTACCTCTTCGCGCTGCTCGGCGCCACCGCGCACGGCGAGCACCTACCGGTTAAGTTGTACACCATTGCGGATGGCCTGCCCAGCAACAGTATCTCCCGGATCTACCGCGATTCCCGGGGCTTCCTCTGGTTCTGCACCGGGGAAGGTTTGGCGCGCTTCGATGGTTACAGCTTCACCACCTTCGGCACAGGCGAAGGGTTGCCGGAGCACGTCGCTACCGATATTTTGGAAACTCGAGATGGCGAATACTGGGTTGCCACTCCGCATACCTTCAGCCATTTTCGATTGCAACGGTTTGCCGCGGACAACTCCCCGGCGCGCGCCGGGCTTCGCTACTTCCAGACGTACCAACTGCCGCAACTCGGTTCGAAAGCTCAAATCGTGCGGATGGCGGAAGCGCCCGATGGCGGCATCTGGTGTCTGGTCACGACAACGGGGCTCATTCGCCTCGACCGCCGCAGCGGAATGTTCCAGGAAGTGCCGGTGGGTCACGACCGCCAGTGGACATCTCTCGGGCAGGATCCGGACGGCACGCTCTGGCTGGCTGGCGAAGGCGGGCTGGTCCGCCGCTTTCCCGACGGTAGCTTGGAGGAATATGGAAAACTGGAAGGCCTTCCCAGCGATCCTCACTCCCATGTCCTCCACGTGAGCGCTACCTGGCGCAATCGGAGCGGAGTACTGTGGGTCGCCACGTGGCACGGAGTATGCCGTATGAAGTCCACGATGCGACCGGGCAAGCCGTCCGTCGAGAGCGTCTACACAAGAAAGGACGGACTGCCCGGCGACGTGGTCTTCGAGATTGTCGAGGCCCACGATGGAACGCTGTGGGCCGGCGCCGAAGGCGGTCTGGCCGAATTCATCCCCGGCGACGGCGGCAGGCCGAGTCGATTCCGAGCCTACACCGCGCGGCACGGCCTGGATATTCCCGGCCTCGATGGCCCCGCGATTTCGGCATTCGCGGAAGACGATAGCGGCAACCTGTGGATGGGCGGCGGCGGAGCGCTACGGCTGGCCCGCCGCTCTTTCATTACCTATACCCGGGAGGACGGGTTGAGCGCCAACAGCATCGGCGCGATCTTTGAGGATCGCAACGGGGAAAATCGCAACGGGCGCCTCATCGTGGCCAGCGGCGACCCCCAGTTCCGATTCCTGAACGCGTTTGACGGAGAACGATTTACACCCATCCTGCCGCGTGTACCGAGACAGATCCGGAAGTTCACCTGGGGGCACGGACAAATTCATTTCAAGGACCACCTGGGCGCGTGGTGGATTCCCACGTCGGACGGCATCTGCCGCTATCCGCCGGGGCTGAAAGTGGAGGACCTCGTCGCCACCTTACCGGATCGCGTTTTCACCACTCGCGATGGACTCCCGGCGGACAATATCTTTCGCCTCTTCGAAGATTCGCGCGGCGATGTGTGGGTCTCGACTGTCGGCCCCGACGTGGTGACCCTATGGTCGCGAGCCGAGGGCGTGTTCCGCAATTTCAGCCGCGACCGTTACGGCAAGCCGCTCGGCACCCCCACCTCTTTCGCCGAGGACCGCGCGGGGAATGTCTGGATGGGCTTGTTCTGGGGCCAGGTGGCGCGTTACAGCCATGGTGAGTTTCGAGTCTTCACGACCGCCGAAGGTCTTCCCGAAGGTGTCGTCAACAGCCTCTTCGTGGACCATACCGGCCGTCTGTGGCTGGGATCTACCAGGGGCGGCCTGGCGCGCGTGGACCGGCCCGAAGAAGAGACGCCGCGGTTCAAGATTTACAACGCGGCTTCCGGGCTCTCCGCCAACGATATCAATTGCATCACGGAAGACGGCGCGGGGCGGATTTACGCCGGTACCGGCCGCGGGCTCGATCAACTCGATCCGGAGAGCGGCCGCGTGCGGCGCTACAGCGAAGCCGACGGGCTCAGATTCGCCGACTCCCTGACAGTGGCCTATCGCGACGTCCAGGGCAACCTCTGGTTTGGCGGCACCGGCTTGTGGCGCCTGGCTCCGCGGCCTGAGAGCGCGTCTGTTCCGCCCAATATTCGCATCTCCAGCGTGAGCATTCTAGGGAAGCCGCGCATCGTTTCCGAATTGGGTGAGGCGAACATCGCGGGTCTCAGACTTCGGCCAGACGAGAATCAAATCACCATCGACTATGGCAGCCTGAATTTCGGCGTCGGCGAGGCCATTCGATATCAATACCGTTTGGAGGGCTCGAACTGGTCCGGTCCGGGAGACTCGCGCAGTGTCAACTATGCGGGCCTTGCCCCCGGGAAGTATCGTTTCCTCGTCCGCTCGGTCAACTGGGAAGGGGTAGCGAGCGCGGCGCCGGCCACCGTGGATTTCGTCATCCTGCCGCCCATCTGGAGAACCTGGTGGTTTGTTTCGCTGGCGGTAGCCGGTATCGGCCTGGCGGCGTTCGCGGCGCACCGCATGACTCTGCGACAGGCCTTGGAGCTGGAGCGCGTGCGAACGCGAATCGCCACCGATCTGCATGACGATATCGGGTCGAGCCTCACGCAAATCGCCGTGCTGAGCGAAGTGGCGCGCAAGAATATCAACGGGTCCGCCGAAGCGGCTTCGGCGCCGCTCTCCCGCATCGCCGACCTGTCGCGCGAACTGGTCGACTCCATGAGCGACATAGTGTGGTCCATCAATCCGCAGCGCGACCATTTGAGCGACCTGGCTTACCGCATGCGGCGCTTCGCCGGCGACGTACTCACCGCCCGCGACATCGATTTCGATTTCACGGCGCCCGAACCGGACGACGACATCGCACTCCCCGCCGAAGTGCGGCGGCAGATCTTCCTGATCTCGAAGGAGTGCGTCCATAACGCGGTCCGGCACTCAGCGTGCACCCGCGTCGCAATGGTCTTTCGCGCGGAACGCGGGCAGATCCTGCTGCGCATCGCGGATAACGGCCGGGGGTTCGCGCCGGCGGAAAGCGGACTCGGCCAAGGCCTGGCCAGTATCGGCCAGCGGGCGCGGGAACTGGACGCGCATCTGCATGTCTCTTCCGAGCCCGGCCGCGGGACAGTTGTGGAACTCCGCGTTCCGCTTCGACGCCGAGTTCACCTGAACAGGTGAAGCATTTCCGTGCGGTTTGGAACAAAATGAAAGATCCCATGGCCTCCGATGCCGAACCCGATCTGCTGACTGTGGCTATCGTCGAGGACCAGCGGGACCTGCGCGAAGGGCTGCAAACGCTCATCGGTGGAACCCCCGGATACCGTTGTACAGCGGCATTTCGCAGCATGGAAGACGCGCTCGCGGGGCTGACCGCCACGAGCCAACCTCCACGAGTCCTGCTGGTAGATATCGGCTTGCCGGGGATTTCGGGAATCGAGGGAATCCCGCTGCTCAAGGAGAGGTTTCCGTCGTCCGCGGTGCTGGTGCTGAGCGTCTATGATGACGACACGCGGATTTTTGCCGCTTTGTGCGCCGGAGCTTCCGGCTATCTGCTGAAGAAAACGCCTCCCGCGCGGCTGTTGGAGGGACTGCGGGAGGTGGCCGCCGGCGGCGGGCCGATGTCGCTCGAAGTGGCCCGCAAAGTCATCGACTTGTTTCGCCGGTTCCACCCTCCCGATCGTGCGGACTACGACCTGACCCCGCACGAAATCCGCCTTCTCAAGCTACTGGCGGAAGGTCACAACTATAAGACCGCGGCCGCTAAGTTATCTTTGAGCGTGAACACGGTGTCGTCGCAGATCCATCGCATTTACGAGAAGCTGCACGTGCATTCGAAGTCGGAAGCCGTTGCCAAGGCGATGCGTTCCCTGGTTCTGCCTTAATTCCCTCAAAAACAAGTCACCTGTTCAGGTGTTGACCATCCGCCCGCTCGGGCGTAGTTTCGATTTCAGACCGCGACGGAGGGAGCGGCATTTCATATGAGGGGACTTGCGGACAGGGTTTGGCTGGCGCTATGTCTAACAGGCCCGGGCATGCTTCACGCGCAGTACACCATCACGCGCGTGGCCAGCGGGATCAACGGTCCCACCGGCATGGCCGCCGATAACGCAGGTAACGTTTATATCGCCGAGGCCGGAGCACCTTTCACTGTCCGGCAAATAAATTCGGCCGGCGTCATGACAATTGTTGCGGGCGGCGGCAAGATCACCGATCCCATCGGCCAATCCGCTACCAGCGTGGCGCTGACCAATCCCAACGCCGTCGCGGTGGATCCTTTCGGAAATTTCTATATCTCGGAGGGTGGCGGTGGGCCCATTCTGCGCGTCACCGGAGGGATCGTCTACCAGGTCAACCAGACGCCCGGCGGCTACGACGGTCTCGCGGCCGACCCGTTCGGCAATCTGTTTTACGGCACTACCGCCTTCCCGGGGCTCGACTATCCGGCGGTCTACAAAACGGTCGCCGTCACCTCGCAGCCCAGCGACGGCGAAATGGTAATCGGAGGCTCGCATGGCTGCGGCGGCGGAGCGATCTGGGATCCCTACGGCCTCGCCGCCGACGCCGCGGGTAACCTCTACGTTGCCGACGCTTATTGTAATGCGATCTGGAAGGTCACTCCGTCAGGCACGATTTCGGTGGCGGCCGGAGTCCCAGGTCCTGGCGGCGGCCCATTGGGCGATGGCGGTCCAGCTATCGCGGCCCATCTGTTCCAGCCGCGTGGCGTGGCCGTCGACGCCTTCGGCAATATCTACATCGCGGACAGCAATCGAATTCGGCAGGTCAACACGGCCGGAATCATCAACACCATCGCCGGTAACGACAACGTCGCACCACCCTCCAACCCGGGATGCGCCACCAGTACGGGCCAGACCAGTGTGGATGCCTCCACGGCTGTTCTCGGCTTAACCTGGGGCATCGCCGCCGGCCCCGGAGGGATCTATTTCGCCGATTGGGATCTGGGGGTGGTCTGCCGGCTCACCATCCGGACTTTCGCGTGGAGTTGGGGCGACAACACTTTCGGCGAACTCGGCAACGGCACCACCACGAACAGCAGCGTTCCCACCCAGGTGAGCGGGCTGACGAACCTGACGGCCATCGCTTCCGGCGGGTCCTTCAGCATGGCGCTGACGAGCGATGGCTCAGTTTGGACCTGGGGGCATAATCAGTTTGGGCAATTGGGGAACGGAAGCAACAGCGACAGCAGCACCCCCGTCGAAGTGAGCGGGCTTGGTGGAATTGTGGCCATCGCCGCCGGAACCGCCTTCAGCCTGGCGCTAAAGAACGACGGCACGGTCTGGGCCTGGGGAGATAATGCGTGGGGCGAACTGGGCAATGGAACGAACAACTCGAGCAACACGCCCGTGCAGGTGAGCGGACTCACGGGCGCTATCGCCATTTCCGCTGGACCAATTCGATCCCTGGCCATCAGGAGCGACGGGACTGCTTGGGGATGGGGGGACAATTCCGGCGGCGCACTGGGTATCGGGACTATTTCTTTTAGCAACACTCCCGTGCAGGTAAGCGGACTCACCGGCGCCACTGCGATCGCCGCGGGAGGACAGCATACTCTGGCGTTGAAGAGCGATGGAACGATATGGGCCTGGGGGAATAATATCGCCGGCCAACTGGGTAATGGAACGAACAAGTCGAGCAACACTCCCGTGCAGGTGAGCGGGATCACGGGCGCCATTGCCATTTCCGCTGGAGACGCTCACTCCCTGGCCCTCAAGAGCGACGGGACTGTTTGGGACTGGGGCGCGGGTTACAGCGGCCAACTGGGTAATGGAAGCAACGCTTCTAGCAGTACTCCCGTGCAGGTCAGCGGACTCACCGGCGTCACCGCGATCGCCGGGGGCACCCAATTCAGTCTGGCATTGATGAACAATGGGACGGTTTCAGCCTGGGGCGACAACACCGCCGGAGAACTGGGCAACGGCAGCACAACCGGCACTAATGTTCCGGTAGCGGTCAGTGGCCTTTCCGGCGTTATCGGAATCACGGGAGGTGGCCTTTCCCAAAACACGGCCTACGCCCTGGCAATATCGGCCCTCTCGGCATTGGGCGGCATCATGACCGAAGCGCTGGGCATCTATCCGCCGCTCGACGACCTGAACATCGATGGCGAGCTCAACGTCGTAGATATCCAGCTCGATATCGAACGAGATCTCGGATGGATTACCTCGCGGAAGCCGCCATCCTCGTCTCAGAAAAGCATCGTTCCGAAACCGCCCGCCCACACGCCATTCCATCCGGATACCCCCGGCGCACCGGCTCCGACCCCAATTGCCTCGCTGAACTTCCTGCCTCCCGCCGCGACGAGCGTGCGCGGTGTCGATGGCCAGCCTGTCGTGGCGGCCGGCGGTTGGGCTTCGATTTCCGGCGCCGGCTTCGTTCCCGGCGGTCCCGTCGACTGGAGCGAATCCATCAGGAACGGCGCCTTGCCAGATTTTCTCGATGGCGTCACGGTGAACGTCGCAGGGCGCGCAGCGTACCTCGGGTACGTGGCGCCCGACCAGGTGAATTTCCTGGCGCCGGACGGCGCTTTCGGACCCGTGCCGGTGACCGTCACAACGCCCGCCGGCACCACCGCTCCGGTAGCCGTCCAGGTCCAGCCCTTCAGTCCGGCGTTCTTCTTCTGGCCGGATAACCAGCCGGTGGCCACCCATGAGGACTCGTCGATAGCGGCGCAGAACGGCACCTTCCCGAAGTCTTACACGGTGCCGGCGAAACAGGGCGAACGGATCGTTCTGTGGGCCACAGGCTTCGGCCCCACCATTCCGCCCGCGCCGGCCGGAGTGCCGGTCCCATCCGGCACGGAGTACAAAACGGTGAACCGCGTGTTGGTGACAATCGGTGGTCTACCGGCGCGCGGACTCAGTAGCACGCTGGCGCCGGGGCTGGCCGGAGTCTATCGCCTGGAAGTGGAAGTGCCGCGCGCCCTTCCCAACGGAGATCATCCAGTGATCGCGTACGTCAACGGACTTTCCGCGCTTCCTGCGATCTTGACGGTTCACGATTGACGTGCGCGTCTGTCCGTCTATTTTTGACCGGGAAACGGCCCTTCTTTTTCCGGGAAAAGCGCGCTTTGCCGGGATTCGAACAGCGGGCATGATTTGCCCGCGCGCAGGCGACCACAGGCGTCGCGGCCGACCCTCATCCTCGGTTTCCCGACCGCATCCGGCACGTGCACAGTCGTCCCAATTTGACGGGTCCCGGGAGCTTAGCGGTGGATACTCTGGGAAATCTCCGCGTGGCTATACGTTTCCTGCGCGGCGGCAGGCCACGCGGAGCATGCGCCGGCGACTAGCCCGCCATCGATATCCGGCAGCGGACAGGTTGGAGGCGCGCATCCAATGAGGACAGCGAAGTGGCCAGCGGCATCGCCGCCAGGCGCGTGCCGGAAGTGTACTACGAGGATACCGCGGGCCGCGGCTCTGAACGAGGCTGCATACAGAGCCGCGACCGTGAGGGAGCGTTTGCAGCGAGTCTGCGGAATACGCATCCGTATTTGCGAGATGGTGTACTTAGCTAACGAGGCTGTCCTGCATGTAAAAGACCGCTTCCTCGCGGTCGCGGCTCAGTAAGAATTCGGTCGCGGCTCAGTAAGAATTCGGTCGCGGCTCATAGCGGGATGGCTCCGAACGCGACGGCGGCGATGGTCATCAGGATCGACGCCAGAAGAAGGAAGGGTATGGTGAACTTCTGGTGCTCGGCCAGGTCGAGATCGGCCAGCCCGACGATGAGGAACGTCGCGGGAGTAAGCGGGCTGACCGGGAAGCCGGTGGTCATCTGCCCGAGGAGCGCCGACTGCGCCAGGTGCACAGGGGCGACGCCGGCGAGTTTTCCCGCTTCGGCGATGACCGGGAGCACGCCGAAGTAGAACGAATCGGGATCGAACACCAGGCTGAGCGGCATGGAGGTGAGTCCCAACGCCACGGGAAGATGGCGCATCATGGAGGACGGGACGAGGCCGGCGAGAGTGTGGGCCATGGCCGCGAGCATGCCGGATTCCTTCATGATTCCGGTGAATGCGCCGGCCGCGAACAAGATGCTCGCCATCATGAGAGCTTCTTTGGCGTGCGCGTTGACGCGGTCGCGCTGCGCGGCGAGATCGGGGTAATTGATGGCCAGCGCGAGCACCACGCCAAGCATGAAAATCACTACCGGCTGCGCTACCCCGGCGATCATGGAGGCGACGACGAGAAGCGTGACGGCGCCATTGATCCAAATGAGGCGTGGGCGACGGAGCGATTTTTCGGCTTCGCTGAGCGCGCGCGGCGCGGTTTCGGACGCGGCCTTGGGGTTCCATGCCAGGCGCTTCTCTTCGCGGCGGCCAAGCCACCACGCGATGGCGAACGTGTAGATCAATCCCACCGCTTGCACCGGAATCAGCGGGCCGAAAATATCGGGCACGGGAATGTGCAGCGCGGCGGAGGCGCGGATCATGGGCCCGGTCCAGGGAAGGAAATTCACGCCGGCGGCGAGCGACGCGGCGCAGGCCAGAATGCGGCGATCCATGCCGGCGCGCTGGAAGAGCGGCAGCATGATGGGGATGGTGATGAGGAAGGTCACGGCGCCCGAGCCATCGAGGTGAATGAGGAGGGCCAGGAGCGCGGCGCCGGCGACGAGGCGGCTGGGACGGCTGCCGGCGGAACGCAGGATGCGGTCGACGAGCGGGTCGAGCAGACCGGCGTCGTTCATGATGCCGAAGTAGAGAATGGCGAAAACGAACATGCCTGCGATGGGCGCGATGGCCTCGATGCCCTTGACGATGAATGCGGCGGTTTGGAGGCCGAATCCCGCGGCGAGAGACGCTGCGACAGGCACCGCGATGAGCGCCACGAGTGGGGACGCGCGCTTGCCGATAATGAGCGCCAGCAGAGTGACGATGGCGATGGCGCCCACCAGGGCCAGCATCAGGATTCGGTCTCGACCGCCGCGGTGGGGCCGCCGCGGAGAATGACTCCGGCATCGGCCAGGCGGTCAAGCGCGGGCGAATCCAGGCCGAGCAGGCCGGAGAGCACCGCAGCGGTGTGCTCGCCCAGCTCGGGCGCGGGCGCGCCGATGCGGGCGGGAGTTTCGGAAAGCTTCACCGCGGGACCGGTGACGCGATGCGGTCCCGCGACCGGACAATCGATGGTGGGAAACATGTTGCGGAGGGCGGTTTGCGCATCGGCCGACACTTCGGCGAAGTTGCGCACCGGGGAACACGGCACGCCGGCTGCGCGCAGACGAGCGATCCACTCCTCCGCGCCGCGCTCGCGGAATACCGCGCTAAGAATGGCCTCGAGCGCGTGGCGGTTCTCGACGCGCCTGGCGTTGCTGGCGAAATCGGGATGGGTTTCGAGATCCGGGCGGCCGATGACGCGGCTGAACGTGGACCAGAGCTTCTCGCTGCCCACCGCGATGGAAAACCGCCGGTCGTTGGCGTCGAAAACGCGATAGGGGACGACGGTGGGGAATCCACTGCCCAACGGCCGCGGCACCTTGCCCGATCCCAGGAACGACATGTAATTCGAACTCATAGCGGAAATCATGCTGTCAAGCATGGAGACGTCGATATACTGTCCGCGGCCGGTAGTGTCGCGGGCGCGCAACGCCAGCAGGATGCCGATGACCGAGAACAGGCCGGCGTTAATATCGGCCACGGCGTACCCGCTGCGCACCTGTTCGCCCTCCTCGGTCCCGGTGATGCTCAGGAATCCGCTGGAGCATTCCACGATGAGGTCCATGGCCGCTTCGTCGCGCGACGGGCCGGCTTGTCCATAGCCGGAGATGGAGCAATAGACTAATCGCGGATTGCGCTCCGAGACGGCGGCATAGCCGAGCCCGAGACGGTCCATGGCGCCGGGGCGGAAGTTTTCGACCACGACATCCATTTGGTCGATGAGGTGAAGGCAGAGGTCGAGTCCCTCGGGCCGCTTGAGATCGATGGCGATGCCCTGTTTGCCGCGGTTCAGTCCGAGAAAAAAGGAGGATTGCGAGCCGGCAAACGGCGGTCCCCAACCGCGGCCCATGTCTCCGCCGGACGGGCTCTCGAGCTTGAACACGCGGGCGCCGAAGTCGGACAAGATGAGCGTGCAATAAGGCCCGGCGAGAGCGTGCGAGAAATCGAGGACGCGAATTCCGCCCAGGGCTGATGGATGAATGGTCATTGGGCCGGCACGGCTCTTCAGGTGCAGTATATCCGACGTGCGCTGCGGACGGGCGATTTCGGAATTGAATTATCGCTATCTCAGCTATTACGGATGGTTATGAAGTGAGAATGTATGCATCTCCATCTCGGCGGCGTGGGACTGCTGGCACTGGGGATTTTCGATTCCTCACACCTGTGGCGCCCTGGGGCAATCACCTGCTGGTGTTACTAGATCTTACGATGCGCCCGCTGGGAGAGAAGGGTCTCGAAAAATACCTTTCGAAACGCCGCGGGAAGCGCGTGCGCGAGAAGGTGGGCAAAAACGCGGGCCGCGCGCTGGCCCTGGCGTCATTGGCTCCTCCGCCGTTGCCATTCACCGCGTTCGTGATGGGCGCGGCGGCGCTGCATACTCGCGCACGCGTCTGCTATCGATCGTCGCCGCAGCGCGGATGGTACGCTTCCTCATCGTAGGCGCGCTGGCCATGCGTTTCGGGAAACTCATTTTGCGGTGGGCGAAGATCCCTGTCGTGCAAGGATTACTCATTGGCCTGATCGTTGTTTGCTCAGTGGGTAGCGCGATCTCGGTATATGGTTGGATCAAACAGAACCGGCTCCGGCAATCGTAAGAGAGGGCACGCTGGCAGACCGTTTGCCCCGATTATTGCGAGAGGATGAACCGAAATATGTTGTTTTTACTGCTGCTGATTATTATCTTATTGTTTGCTGCCGCGCCCGCATGGCCGTATAGCCGCGGCTGGGGCTATTACCCGAGCGGAGGGTTAGGGACCGTTCTCCTGATCCTGATTCTGCTGATGCTGTTCGGGTACATTCACATTTGAAGGGGGGAAGGTGGCGGGCCCCGGGGTGGGGCCCGCCGTGGGCTATTTTGCGATCAGGGCCGGCCGGTGTAGGTCTGTTCCTCACGCAAGTTCTGGGCCCACTCGTCGGCCCGTTTCTGAGCCTCTTCTTTGGCGAGTCCGTATCGTTCCTGCAGTACTCCTACGAACTTTTCGCGACTCCCGTTGATCTTCGCCAAATCGTCATCGGTCAGATTGCCCCATTGCTGGCGCACAGAGCCTTTAATTTGCTTCCATTTTCCCTGGACTTGATCCCAGTTCATGGCGTCTCCTTATATATCTAAACGCTGTGAGATATCGCCCCACTTATCGGGCGCAATAAGGGTGTGTGCAGGCAGCGCGCCAGTGTGCGATTTGGGTCTTATCCGTGCTGTCCTGATGGATTGGATCGCACATGATCCGCATTTTGGGACGGGCCGTCCTGCCCGTGCCCAGAGGGTCCCACCGCTTTCCAGCGGTTCCAGGCTGCCCCGAGCCGGCCTGCAGCCAAGATTGGTGCCAAGATTGGCTGCCCAACAAGAAGCAGAGGCGACGTGGTTCAGGTGAACAACCCGAAGTGGGGATCGGAGAAGACCCGTCAATGCGGGCGTTTACGGCATGTAGTACTGGCAAGCCCGGTATACGAACGGCCTTGGGACTTCGATATCTGTAAGATATAGTATTAATCGTGCAGCGAGGCAGCGCCACCAGCAGGTTCATGAAGACTGTAGTTAGGAAGATCGCGACAGCGCCCGTGTTTCGCCCACTCGGCATGCCGCTGCTTCACGCCGTCCAATACACGCTCGGACTGCACCACATCGAAATCGTCCACTTCGATCAGCCCGAACGGGCGAAAGACGCCGCACGCATCCGGGAAATCGTAACTTCGCGGCAAACACAGACAATGGGGGTGGATGAGGCTTACATGATCCGTGCCGCTGTTCTTCGGACCGCTAAAGTGGAGGGCGAAATCGCGGAAGTAGGCGTCTTCTGGGGCGGCACGGCAAGGGTAATCTGTGAAGCCAAAGGGAACCGGCCCCTCCACTTGTTCGACACGTTCGAAGGCCTGCCCCAACCGGGGGAGGCCGATTCCGCATTTCACAAGGGACAGTACGCCTGCAGCCTGGAGAACGTGCGGCAGTACCTGAGCGGCTTCCCGGAGGTCAGCTTTCACCAGGGTTTGTTTCCCGCGACGGGCGAGCCGGTGAAGGATCGCAAGTTCTCGTTTGTCCACCTCGATGTCGACCTCTATGAGAGCACCCTGGGGGCCTTGGAGTTTTTCTACCCCCGAATGGATCCGGGCGCAATCCTGATCTCGCACGACTACGTGGCGTTCCCCGGCGTCCGGGCCGCTTTCGACGGATTCTTCGCGCAGAAACCAGAGCCGGTGGTCGAACTGACGGGCAACCAGTGCCTGATCGTTAAGGTCGCTCGGTGCCGGGAGGCTTAACGTTAGCACCGCCGCCCGTGAGCCGGCCGCTGCGACGCAGGCGCAGAGCGCCCGGAAGTTCGCCCGCCTGGCGCCCCTGCTGACGCTGCCCGCACTCCTTCCGCTCGCACGGTCTTACATCGATGCCCACATACAAGGCAAAGTGGCCACGGGATTCATCATCTACGACATGGCCTACTACATGGCGAACGCGCGCGAGCACTTCGACCAGGGCTTTCAATTCACCTACGGCAACCCCTATGCGCCGTAGGGCACTCCCGCAATCTACTTCCAGCCGCACATTCTCCTGCTCGGCTGTATACAGCATCTCGGGCCCGATCCCGGGCTCGTCTTCAATCTTTTTGCAATCGCCGCCCTCTTACTCGCCGCGCGGGCCGTGGTTCGCTTTTACCGGGAACCGATCACATCGAGACCACCGCTCAACGCATCGGACTGGCGCGCTTCTTCTGGGGCGGCGGGATTCTGAGCCTGGTTGGCGGCGCCGCCGGAATTCTGCAGCATCGGCCCTTATCCTATTCGCTGGTGATGTTCGATACCGCCGGCGGATGGTGGATGTTCAATTTTGGCAGAAATCTGACCTACCCGACCGAGGCTTATTACCACGCGGTGTTCCTTCTCTGTCTGCTTTGTCTGATGCGCCGCCGGTTTCTTGGCTCGCTGGCTCTCGCGGCGCTGCTCTCGCTAAGCCACCCGTTCGTCGGTCTTACCCTGGCGCTGATTCTCACCTGCTATTCGACCCCGGAGTTCGCGCTGGGAACGCAGGCGGCAAGCCCCCGGTTCCTGGCGGGGAGTTTCGCGATTCTCGCCGCACACTTGTTCTATTACCAGGTGTTTCTGGATCGTTTCGCAGATCATCGTTTATTGGCATCCCAGTGGCGCCTCGCGTGGCTGTATAAGCCGTCGTCCTATGTGCCTGCGCTCTTCATCGTCGCCATTCTGGCCGCGATCCGGATATTCAGGCCGCCCGGGCTCAGGCGGGCATTCCAGGATGAGGGGGTGCGGCTGTTTGCCACCTGGTTTTTGGTCGTCTTCGCCCTGACCCAGCGTAACCTGATCGTGGCGCCGCGGCAGCCCATCCATTTTGCCCATGGTTACGACTGGATGGCGCTGTTCTTCATATGCGCTCCGGTTCTGAACGAGTTGCTGGATCGTCTTCTGCGCATCGGCACGATAAGATGGCGCTGGGCCGCGGTCAGCCTCGTGGTCTCCTTCTTCCTGCAGGATAACCTGATCTGGTATGCAAGCTTTTTTCCCCGGCACGCAAGTCGCAAGCCATCTTTTGGCGGCGAGGTCTTTTGTCACCGGAGTCGCAACCGGGTCCAATGCCTTGTAGTCATCTCCCCTGATTACAAGAAACGTTGGGCTTGTTGCCGTCCATCAATCCAAGTTGTGCGCGATGGGTTCGAACCCGAAAAGTCATACCCGTTGATTTCCCCACACAATATATTGATTGTTGTGGTACAGTTCTTTTGAACCTGGTGGAGGTATCCATTTCGTACTCTGGAGAGCGACATATAGAACGGGCATTCCATCCCACTCAGGTAACACGCGCCCGGCGAGGAATAACCCCTGAACCTCCTCGCGTCGTTGATTTACAAAGGGAGTATTCGAATGGTGCCCTCGCCAACTGTGAACCGTGCTGTAGGTGCTTACCAGATAACTGACCAGCTCGTCCTGGCAAACCACCATTTCCGGAGGCCTTGCATTCCGGTCCAGCCAATCCAGGACGGCGTTCTGATCCCGCGTCAGTGTGAGGGCCTGCGAATGCCGCGCCGGGGAAAAAAAGCTCCCATACCAAATCAGGTTGTCGAGCAACACAAACACCAGCAAAAGCCCTATGGCGGCATAGCGCACCGCGGGCAAGCGAATCGACCAGAGACGGTCTATTGTTCGTAACATTACGGGCGCTCCGAGAAAGAAAAGCGCCATCCAATCATAACCGTGCGCAAAATGAACCGGCTGATGAGGCGCGAGAATCAGGTTGTGCTGCGTCAATGCGAACACCACCAGAAACCACACGAGAAACAGGCGAACGCGACTGTCCCTGAGCGCCAGCTGAAGGCCCGGCGGCTGAAACAATCGCATTGCCGCCAGGCCTCCGACAATGATGAGTGCGGGCAGATAGGTCGATGGACGATATAGCCAATCCCCAATGCTGGTGTGCGACAATACCCAGGGTATTTGCCATTGACCTTGCACGACGCGGTGATCCGCAAACCGGTTGAGGAAAACTACGTAGTAGCCCAGGTGCAGGATCAGAATCACGATGCTTCCGGCAAAAGCCAAGGGCGTCACAACGTGAGTTTTCAACAGTAATTCCAAAGCGCAATAAGTCACTAGAATGAGCGCGAGGGTGAGCCCCGTAAAGGGATGGCTCAACGACAACAGCACGGCGAGTAGGAGCGACGCAACTAACCGCCGGCGCATCAGACAAAGCAGGCTGAGTAGAAAAATGCCGTGGTAGTAAGCTTCCGTGGGATAGGTCAAATTCCTTCCAAAATTGAACATCCACCACCCGCCGGAAACGTCAAATGTCAGGAGCGAATCCACAAGCGGTTTGTGCTGAAGAAATCCGGCCGCGGCTCCCGCAATGCTCAGCATCCCCCCACCCCAAAGGAAGCAGACCAGTCCAAGAAGCTTAGCCCTGGTTTCCAGACCGATTACGTATTCAAAGAAGCGGACGGCGACGAAGACCGCGAAAAACAACGCCGCCAGACCGAATAGGTTAAGGGCCAGGCCCGGGTCCAGTCCGAGATGCTGCAGACAGCCAAGCAGAAAGATCTGCGGCTGAAAGTAGATCGCGGGCGTGCCGTAAGACGCATACGGATTACCGTAGGTAAGCTGAAAGCCCTGATCGAAGTGTTCCCGCGCATTCGCCATGTAATAGGCCATATCGTAGATAATGAAGCCCGTGGCGACTTTGCCTTGAAGATACGCATCGACATAGGCGCGTGCGAGAGGGATCAGCGCGGGTATTGCCAACAGTAGCACCATCCACCGCGAAATGGCTCTGGCATCGCGCGACCCGATAGCGGTTTTTCTGATAGACCCTTCCGTCTGTGCTTGTGACGCCATTCCCCCAATCTTAATATTAGAGGCCCGCTCGCGGCAACAAGCCTCAATTCAGGTCTTTCGGCGGATCGATGGCGCCCAGAGCCGTACTCGCGCCGTTGCAAAGGACGGGCAGGATCGTCTACCATCTCCACGAGGTGGCATGCGCCGACGGTAATCGGCAGACCCGGCTTCAGCCTCAAGCCGGCCATGCAAAACCCCCTCCCGGATAGAAGCGGCGCCCCGTCCCTGGGTTTGGACCACTGTCCTCACTTCTGTGGCCGCGTCCCGCGCGATTCGGACTCAATCGGAGCTTCTGGTGGGATGAAATCTACTTTCTGGTGCCAACGGTGAGGACCCTCAGGGGGGAATTGTGGCCGTATTTCCGGGCGGGACCCAACATCCGCTGTACTCGATCCTCGCGCGGACCAGCGTGCTGGCGCTTGGAGAACATGCCTGGACCCTGCGCCTGCCAGTGACTATCTTTGGCGTGGCGTCCGTGCCGCTCCTGTCCTTGCTGGCCGTGCCGAGTTATCGTTAGATCTATCGCGGCATCGATTGCGCTATTATGCGGAGCCGCAGGTGAGTGTGTTTTGCTGTATACTGTCCGGAGAGTTGAAAGGGCCAAGTGGAAAGTGTGGCGCTCCTCTGTTTATTCAGAGCTGGATCCCTCCCGACATTCGAGTTGCACCTTTGAGCGGATAGCATGCTTGTTCACACCCTCGCCTGCGAGCAGCACCTCTGGTTTATGATACCCTGCCTGCGATCGCTGCTCACGTTCTGCGAAGAGCCGGTGGAGCTGGTAATACACGACGACGCCTCTTTGACTGAGGCGTCTATGGACCTGCTGGCCACAGCCTTTCCCAATTCGATTCTGCTTCCCCGGCGCTCGGCTGACGCCGAGGTGGCAGACGCCCTCTCCCGTTTCCCATGCATCGCCAAGGCGCGAATCCAGCTTCCGCACGTACTCAAACTGATTGATGTAGCCTTGATCCGAAAAGAATCCGCTGTCCGTTACGTCGACACGGATGTGTTGTTCCAAAGACGCTTTCGAGGGTTGTTTTCAGAGGGGTCCGCTTCGGGAGCTTTTATGATGGATAGCCGTAACAGCTTCGGCGCCCATCCTGCCGATTTCTGGCCGTTGGGTCCCTTGCGGCTGGCGCGCCGTTTGAACTCCGGCCTATTCTGGATCCGGCGAGACATGATCGATCTGGAACGGATGGAATATCTGTTCCGGCGCTGGGGTCCGCGCCGCATTCACAGATATCATGGCTGGTTCGAGCAAACAGTTTGGGCGGACCAAGCCTGGCGGGCGCGGTGCTCGATGTTCGATCCGGCGCAGCTTGGTACGGCGACTCGCGACGAACGTTCAAACAGCCAACTAACTGGCGTTCACTTCGTCACGCCTGCGAGAAGCATGCTCAAAGCAGCGCTTCGATCCGCTCCTTCCGCGTCGGGCGAGTCGCCCGCCGGGGAGGTCGAAAACATACGCCTCTGCCGATCCAAGCCGTACGGACTGTCCGGTGCCATGGTCGATGCCGTGCGAGACGCCGGCGCCCGGGCTTTTTCAGACGGCGCCAGACTTGTGTAGTGGACCCCATTTTTTGGACACGAAATGGCTCGGCTAATCCAGTTAAGCCTCCGCGCTTGTAAATCGTGAGATGAGCGGGTCAAATCCAGAGCGCGACGGACTCGTCTGAAACGAACCCTGCCTTTATCCGCGACCTCGACCGGTTCAATCCGAGTTCTTCAATCCTCGAAGAGCTCCCGCCCCGGGACACCAAGGCTGTTCGCAATCCTGACAAGGGTGCGAACTGAGGGGTTACGGGATCCGAATGACAGAAGGATGACGGAGACGGAATCCGCTAATCCGCTTTCGAACCGGTCACAATCTAGATACGGAATTAAGGGCGCCCGCGCGGCAAACTGGCGAGGCCGTCCGTGAGAGCAGAGGACAGGCCGTCCGTCGTGCCCATTTCGCCAGGGACCTTGATTAACACCAACCAGTCCGGCAATTCAGGGTCATGCTCGAGATACCTGTACGCCGACATGAACTTGATCAGGTCGATGCCAGCGAATGCCGGGCCTTCTACCGCTACAAGTAAATGCAATTACACGCGGGTTTGGCGGGATACGCCATGAACTGCGCCGTGCTCACAGGCTCTCCCGCCAACCTCCGGTCCGCTATGCCCCACGAGAAATGTCGGAACTGGTGTTCTGCATAAAAGTGGGACAGGGGGAACCCGGGAAAGTACGCCTGGCCAGGATGCCGACGCAAATACAGGCTCAAGCGGGTTTGCGCCACACGGCCACAATCGATTTCCCGACGGTGTACCAAAAGAGCCGGTCCGTGATTCGCGACAGAGGCACGAGAACCGAGTCCCAGAATGCGAGCTGCTTTTTCGTAGGCATGGACTGCTTCAGCAGCAGTAGATTCGCGGTCGAAGCCGCCAGACCCACCGAATCGAGATAGCGGCAGCATTCCAACTCGAGGCACGCGGGCGAGAGCGCCCGCACCATTCTCTTGTCGTATCGGCGGAAGTGGCCGATGGCGGCATCGAAGGGAGTGAACAGCCGCTGGTGCGCCGGAGCGACCACCACGACGCGTCCGCCGGTTCTGAGCCGGGACCCGGCCCGCTCCAGTTCCGCCCGGTCATTCTCGATGTGCTCCAGAACATCGATATACACAATCGTGTCGAACTTCTGTCCGGGCGGCAAGGCTTCCACGCTGCCGCAAACGGCCTCGTAACGGCTCCCGTCCATCTGTTCCCTTAGCCGGCTGGCAAGCTGTGGATCGGGCTCCAGGCAGACAAAGCGTCCCAACCGGCCGCTATCGAGAAGCCGTGTATTGCTGCCGATGCCGGCGCCCACTTCCAGAACGTCCCCCCGGATGAACTGGCGGATTTCCGCCGACCAGTAGGATTTCCAGTGATGCACGGCGGCGAATAGATCGAGCTCTGATCCAACGTAACTGTACTCAGGCATGCTGATAAAGGCCAATTACCTCTCTCACGAACATCGGCGCATCCCGCCGCGGGATGAATGGGGGTGTCGCCCGTGCAGTCAGCATCAAGACCGTAAAGCTGGCGGCAGCCGTCAGGAGTTGCAGCGAAAGGATCGCCAGGATGCCGGCGGCATCGGTTGCCCAGCCCGGGATCGCGGCGTTGGTAAACAGCCGGACGGCGAAAACGACCACGATTCCGCCGGCAGTGAGTACGGAGCCCGCGGCAAAGACCACCAGGAGGCGGACGCCGGCCACATCGGCGAATACCGACAAGGCGCTCAGACCGTGCATCACGAGAGTCACAAAACTCATGTGCGAGCGCCCCGCAATGCGCCGCCCCCGGGCAATCGGGATCATGGTGTACGGCAGCCGGGAACGAAACACGGCCGCCGCATAGTGATTCCACAGCTCGCCGAACACGATCAAGCTGCTGAGATAATCCCAGGGAAGGATGCTGAAGTTACCCACCCGCACGGGAATGCCGGTCAATACGCGGTGCAGCCCCTTGTACAAGCGGTAAAACAGCTTGAAGATGAGACCGTCGGTGCGCCGCGAGCGTTCCGCGAAAATGAGTTTTCTCTTCTCCCGGGATGCCAGGAATGCCTGGATTAACTCTACCACTCCATCCGGCGTGTCCTCGCCATCGCCGTCCATGACCAGAACGGCGTCTCCCTGCATCGCGCTCTCGATATGCACGAGGCCGACGGCAATGGCCCTCTGGTGGCCCAGGTTGCGGAACAGGCTCAGCACAGTCACCGTTTTCACGCACATCAGATCGCGGCTGAACTGCTCCGCGGTCCACGACTCCGTCGAGCCATCGTCCACGATGAGAACGTCGAGGCAGACCGCCGGCTGGCACTTGCCAACTGCCGCATCCACCGCATGGACCAAAACCGACGCGGAGGCCCAGTCGTCTTTGACAGGCATCAGCACAACTACGCGCGGCGCGCTCATTTACCACGACCTGAATCGGAATTTGCCTGCTTCGGCCGAGTCGGCATCTCGAAGAATCAATTCTACCCTACCTGGCCTTAGTCTTAGTTCTAGGCCGGTTGTGGTACGGACTGGTGAAATTCACCCTAGCCGCAATGGGCTGTTCTGAGGTGGTTTATGCTGTGATCGCCCGCATGGTCCACCTGGCGCCATTCCACTCGATGTCGTCTGCCGCGGTTTCCACCGTGAGGAAGGCAGGAACCGCCAGTTTTTGTGCGCCGTTACGGGAAACGGATCGGTGAGCGTTACGGACGTGCAACAGACAGTGGATGAGGCGTTGGGCACTGCGTCGGCGGCGAACGACGTGAACGGCGATCAGGTGGTCAATGTGGTGGCCGTGCAGATTGTGATCAGCGCGGCGCTGGGGTTGGGATTGCTGAAATATGGCTCGATATTCCAGGCAACTTTCTAGGGTATACTGAATCTCTGCTCATTGGGCGGTTGAAGCCTGCGGGGCCCGTTAGGCAGCAACTCGCTGGGCACATGGATTATCGTACGCACGCGTGGCTTTGAGAGGCGAAGTGACAGATCGGGCGGCTGGGCGCGCGGAGTGGTTGTCCAAGCTCCTGATGATCGTAGCATCCCTGGCCTTGGCCGTCGTTTTTGCTGAGGTCGCGTTGCGCGTATCGGGACGGTATCAACCACCTTCTTACCCGCCGATATGTCTGCGCCCGGGACTGGTGGAGGCATACCAACCATATGGGTATCGGCTCATTCCATCCCGTCGCACGACCTACCTCTACCCGCATGATCATCCGCGAACACTAAGCCTCGTCTCGAATCGTGAGGGTTTTCGCTCCAGCCGGGAGTTAGAGGAGCCGGATGCCCGTCCGCGCCTGCTGGTTCTGGGTGACTCGTTCGTTTTCGGAGATGGCGTCGAGGAATCGGAGCGTTTCACCAACGTGCTCGAGGCCATGGAGCCCTCCTGGAGGGTCGACAACCTGGGGATGGTCGGCTGGGGGCCCGATCTGATGCTCCGCGCGTTAGAAGCCGTGGGGCTGAACGTAAAGCCGAGGGCCGTGGTCTTCTGCATGTACACCGATGATTTTCGCCGCGTGCGTCCCGAGTATGCCGGTACGGGCTTCCTGATTCCGAGGTACGAGCTCGAATCCGGGCGTCTGGCGACCAGACCCTACCCCAAGCCGAACTTCTTGGGCCGTCTCAGTATCTCCGTCGCCGCCGGTAAGATACTGTGGAACTATTCCAACTGGGAATGGGATCTGAACCGGGCTATCTTAGACAAGTTTGAAGAGCTTGCGAACCAGCAGCCTTTCCAAAAAGTCATCATTTTTCTGCCGGGGGTGGCCGACACAAAGGCCGATCAGAAACGGCGGTACTGGCTGCGGCAGTATGCAGACACCCACGCAACGCCGTTTCTCGACTTGAGCGATCCGCTCCACAAGCTGGGCCAGCAGGTATTCATTAGCGGCGATCCGCATCTCAACCCGATGGGGCATGAGGTGGTAGCCCGCGAACTCGATCACTTTCTGAGGGGGGTTCCGGTATTCAGGTAGGGAGAGCCAATGAAGAGATCCCTTATTGCCGTTGGACTGATTGTATGCGCACTCGTCGCAGGTGAGGTCATCCTTCGCCGGTCCGGTAAATTCCCACCGCCTGTCTACCCTCCAGTGCTGCGCCATCCGGAGCTTCAGTTCTACCAACCATATGGCTACCGCCTGTTTCCGTCCACCCGAACCACGATTCTTTACCCGCCGGACCGTCCCCGAACTATAACCTTGGTGTCCAATCGCGACGGCTTTCGCGCCGGCCGGGAACTAGATGAGCCGGACCCGCGTCCTCGAATCCTTTTTCTGGGAGATGGGTTTGTCTCGGGTGATGGCGTTGAAGAATCGGAACGGTTTACCAATATTCTGGAAACACTGGAACCATCCCGGAGGATGGACAACCTGGGAATGACCAGCTACGGTCCCGATCTAATGCTCAGGGCCATGGAGTTGGTGGGGCTTAAATTGAAACCGGCCCTCGTTGTCCTGTGCATATACACGGATGATTTTCGACGGGTCCGGCCCGAATTTGACGGGGCAGGGTTTCCGATTCCAAGATACAACCTTGAGTCCGGACGTTTGGTGAGCATCCCATATCCCAAGCCAGGCTTCTTGGAGCGGCTCAGTATTTTTGCGGCCGTCCAAAAGAGCGTATGGAGCTACACCAACCGGCAATGGGATCTGAACCGGGCAATCTTAGATCGATTTGAGGCGCTTAGGGAACAGCAGCACTTCCAAATGGCGATCGTGTTCCTACCCGGCGTGGCCGATACAAAACCCGACAAGGAACGCCGTTCCTGGCTCCTACAATATGCGGGGAGCCATGCGACGCCCTTTCTCGATCTGAGCGATCCGATTCACCGGGCCGGTAGCCAAGCCTTCATCCCGGACAATCCGCATTACGCTCCGTTGGGACACCAAGTGGTCGCCGGAGAGGTGGATCGCTTCCTGCGCGCGCAGGCCTCGCTGTGGCATTGAGCCCAGGCTGCACCCAAATCGCTAAACTTTGTCCGGCACTACATAGGGGGGCGATACTGGTTCGCGGCTGCGAGCCGCTTCGTGGTCGTGTTCGCACTGATAGGTTACAGGTCTATCATGATTTCCGCACTTTTTCGCTCGACTTTGGTTATCGAAGTCGCCCAACCATCTGCCGCGTCTGGCCGGAATTGCATGGCCCGCTCCCTCCATGGGTATCTCGACTTGACTCCAGCGCTGATCGAGGATGCCCGCGAGGGGAGCATGCCATACGGCATCGATTCATCCACGACTACCTTGTCGCGCATCCCTCCGCGGCCCCCGCGATTAGCCAGTAATTAGTACCACAGCAAGAGATGTGGGCGTTGACAGCCAGAGTGGCCTATGTGAGCATATTTGCGTGTCGACAGTCACGGTCGAACCAGGGGCTTCGTCCGCAAACCGCCGCAATACCAATCTGGACGCTCTGCGGGCCATTGCCGTCCTCATGGTCCTGGGGCGTCACGCCGGCATGGCGATCGAGATCGCGCACGCTTCCAACGTTTTCACGGCTTATTGTGAGCGCATCGGGTGGGCCGGCGTGGATCTCTTTTTCGTCCTCTCCGGTTTTCTGATCTCCGGGCTGCTCTTCGGCGGCTATCAGGATCACGGCAAGCTTGATATTTCCCGCTTTTATATCCGGCGGGGCTTGAAGATCTGGCCGGCGTTTTATGCGCTGATCGCGGCCGGTCTGCTGGTCGATGTGCTGCGGCCGGGGAAGCACTTCTCGGGCCACGCCCTGCTGTCCGAGCTATTCTTCGTACAGGATTATTTCCGCAGTATCTGGGGCATTACCTGGTCGCTTGCCGTGGAAGAGCACTTCTATCTTTTACTCCCCCTCGTACTGCTTGTCATGCTCCGTCGCGATCCGAAGAGACCGTTTGCTTCGATCCCCTACGTTTTTGGCGCAGTAGGCGTTATCTGCCTCACCTGCCGTTTCCTCGCCGGGTGGAAACAGGACGGCACAATCGACCCCTTGACATGCCTGTTTCCGACCCATCTCAGGATGGATGGCCTGCTGTTTGGAGTCATGCTCGGCTACTACTACCGCTTCCGGCGCGATGTGTTTCAGCGTATCGCCTCATGGAAAGGCGGCTGGGTAGTCGCCGCCGCCGCCATGGTTCTACTGTCCACTCTGCCAGTGGAAAGCCGCCACATGCACACATGGGGCTTGACGGTGCTCTATCTCGGTGGCGGAGTCCTGGTTGCGAAAGCCGTCGCCTTCGAAGGCCCCGCGGCCATTCGCTTTGCAAGCAAGTTGTTGGCCGGGTTCGGCTTTTATTCCTATTCCATCTATCTATGGCAGATGTTTTTCACGTGGCGGGTGGAGCCGCTAATCTGGCGTGTCTTTCCGCTGTTTCGCGAACCGCTGTGGACCTTCTGGTTTTCAATCGCCGGCCCTATCCTCTTCGGAATCGCAGCCGCAAAGGTCATCGAGGTGCCAGTGCTGCGGTTCCGGGACCACATGTTCGCCGCTCCGGCGGTACAGTTGATCGCGCCAATGTCGGCCCAAGAAACCGAAGCTCCCGCATTGCCGCGCCCGGTTGCGGCCGGCTGATCGCCGGTTTCGCCGGCGCTGGTTATCGGGCGCCGCACAGGGCGCACGGCATACTGCACCTGGTGTAGTGTCCAAGAAATAGCTGGACAGATCCAAGCCCAGCCCCAAAGATCGGTGTTAATCGGTGTTCATCGGCGGCCATACAGCTCTCGGGGGCTTCTGCCGATCCATTCGGTAGGCCGCCGATTCACACAGATGAACGCCGATAACACATTCCTGGATTCTTTGAGCGAGGCGGTGCTGAGCGCCGTCTTCGGAGTTTCCAACACGTTGGGCGTGGGATTTCTCTAGCTACTTTCCGGCGCAAAATTGAGAGGCCAACTTCTTTCGGCTCTGTGCGTCGGTCGCCAGAACTCTGCAAGGTCGTACGGAATTCGGCCCCAAAACATTTCCGAAGATATTTGTCAGTT
>Ga0181538_10001303_pt1 | contig 28184 bp, 30 predicted proteins | sample PEATcosm2014_Bin_40_FD_119773 | JGI IMG/M metagenome (GOLD analysis project Ga0181538, IMG submission 119773) | Peatland microbial communities from MTU Mesocosm Facility, Houghton, MI, USA - PEATcosm2014_Bin23_30_metaG | ecosystem: Environmental > Terrestrial > Soil > Wetlands > Peat | place... | reverse complement strand
TTCTGTGTTTGAGTTTGCTACCAAACATTGGGGCTCGGCATTCCGGCTCACGCCGGTGCGCAATCCCCGTTCCCGGAAAACAGACACCTGCTCTCGTCTCATGACGAGCCATATTGTCTAGGCAGACTACGGTTTTTGATTTTATGGCAACACCAAATCCATTTGAAGGGATGCAGCGCGTGATAGCTGGCACCGACGCAATTTATCAGGCGCAGCGCGATGCCAATAGGCGCATGAGGGCGGCTGCCGAGGCGCAGATTGCAATGCCGAATCTTCTCTCCGGGTATGCCACTTGGGACGCCATGCAGAGTGCGATTGAGCAGCTTCGCCGCGTTGCCCCGAAAGACCACGATGTTGTTATCAAGGTATCGGATGTCACCGTTATCGAAGCATACTTCATCGAACCTCACGCCTTTCTTTTTCAGGGCGTTAATGATGTCGGAGAGGACACATGGATAGGTCTCCATTTCTCGCAGCTTGTCTTTGCTGTCATCCATCGCCCCAAGTTTAGGCCAGAGCCTATTATCACAGGATTTTGTCCCCATGCGCCGTCTGCCTAACCATGCGGGAGGCTGTGTGAAAACTCATTTTTCGACCATCCCATCCATCGGCTCGTTTCATCAAAATTCGTCATGTCGAAAATTTGATCGTTACCGAATTTCATGTCAGCACTTTTCACACAGCCTCGCGCTGGAGCCAACGCCTATTGCGCGTCGCAGTTCCGCTATCGCGGTTCGCAGTCTTGATGCGGCGTGGCTCAGCTTCATACGTTAGGTGGCTTCGTGCTGTGAAAATTGTTTGGCAGACCTTAACACTTTGTTTGGCTCTCGGATTGTTAGCTGGATGCGCCTTTACGAGAGACACTCATTATTCTGTTACTGGCGTTTGCCAAGCGAAGCAGGCAGATCACGTTGTGGATTTAATGGTGTCCAAAGAGGATTTATCCAGAATATCGAAGCCCGGATATACTTTGCGGAGAGTCACCGGCATGGCAGCCAATTGTTTCATTTTGACGTTTAGTGCGAAGGGCATTCCGTTGGTTGTTAGCTCGGTCGTCGGCACAGACCAGTATGATTCAGAGAGTTCGCAGCCGATGGAGTTAGTTTACATGAGCGGTTCTGTCGCGGTTCTTGTTCCGAAGCAGCAAATCGGGGCAGTTCCATCTAGGCGCACTATGAATATCTCCGATGCACAGAGAGAAGTGCGGTTCCGATTTCACGGCGGCTTTTACGGACAGCTCGTGTCGGGTGTGCTGTGGCTTTTGTCGGGATGTTTGGCCGTCACAGTTGGAGTCAAAAGCGCAATCATTGCTCTTGTGTTCGGTGGCTTTATGATTTTCCCGGTGACGGAATCGCTTGTGCGGCTTTCGGGGATGAAAAAGTTGACCGAAGCCAATACGCTTCGATATCTTGGTATGCAGGTCGCGTTTGTTTTGCCGTTTTCAATGTTGTTGCTGCTGCCAGTTACGCAGTATCGGACCAATCTGTTTTATCCTGCGATGATGATCCTTCTAGGCGCGCACTATATCCCATTCGTGTTCTTATATGGTATGCGGCTTTTCGCATTTTTGGCAGCGATATTGATTGGTGGAGGAGTCAGCATTGCGATGTTCGGCGCGGATACGTTTAGCACGGGTGCGTGGAGCACTGGGCTAGTCCTTGTTTTATTCGCGTTTCTGGGTCGGAAGTATGCTCGAAGCGATCACTCACATGAGACCTGATCAGAAAGCGATTTACCGAAAGTGGGCGGTTGCGCCTAACAAATCGCGAGGCTGTGTGAAAAGTGCTAATATGAAATTCGGTAACGATCAAATTTTCGACATGACGAATTTTGATGAAACGAGCCGATGGATGGGATGGTCGAAAAATGAGTTTTCACACAGCCTCTCGCTGCAGGCAACGCGGGGTGACGTCTCCAGTTCCGCTTCGCGGTTCACGCTGGTTGGTCCCGCGTGCCTGGACGTTAGCAGTTTGCTGAAAAAATCGCAGAAAGTTTGAATGACGGCGAGGTGAAGAGGTCAGAGAACTATGCGTGGGAAACCTCAAGCTCAACCGGAATTTCTGACGACGATTAACCTGAACCAGCGGGTGCCTGCCGACCATCCGTTGCGCGGAATCAAGACACGAGTGGACCAGGTGTTGGCGAAACTTTCGCCGTTGTTTGATGAGTTGTATGCCGGTGAGGGACGGCCTTCGATCCCGCCGGAGCAACTGTTCAAGAGCCGGATTCTGATGGCGCTCTATTCGGTGCGCAGTGAGCGGCTGTATTGCGAGCAACTGGCCTACAATCTTCTGTGGCTTTGGTTTCTGGACCGGGAACTGGACGAGGGGAGTTTCGACCCGACGGTGTTCACCCATAATTATGACCGGTTGCTTTCGGTGGAGGCTGCGAAGCTGTTTTTTGCGGAGGTCTATGATTTGTCGCGGGCCGAAGGCTGAACCAGTGACCAGCACTTTACGGCCGACGGCACGCTCATCGAAGCGTGGGCCAGCCTGAAGAGCTTTGTGCGCCAGGATGGCCAAGATCGGGCCAAAGTGGCCTCGGCCAAAGATGATGACCCCGGCAATCCGACGATCAATTTCCACGGGGAGCAGCGGCGTAATGCGACGCACCAAAGCACGACCGATCCGGAAAGCGTGCTGTATCGGAAAGCCAACGGGCAGGCCAGCAAGCTGTGTTTTGGGACGCAGGTGTTGATGGATAACCGGCATGGGCTGTGCGCCGCCATCACGGTGCATAATCCCATTGCCCAAGACGAGCCGACCGTAGCCCTGGCGCAGGTGGATGAACATCGGGAATTGCACGAAGCCAGGATCACGACCCTCGGGGCGGACAAAGCGTATCACCAAAAGAAATTTGTGGCCGGGTGCCGCCAGCGGGAAATCTCGCCGCATGCGGCGTGCAAGGAGGGAATTGAAGTTTCGGGATTGGACGGACGCACGACCCGTTGCGCCGGTTACCGTACCAGCCAACGCCTGCGCAAACGGGTCGAAGAAATCTTTGGCTGGATGAAAATGGTGGGTGGATTGAGGCGTACCCGCTATCGTGGAGTGGAGCGGACGCAGACTTGGGCCTATTTCGTGGCCGGGACGTACAATTTGCTGCGGATAGCCAATCTGGGAATGAGTTTGCAGGCCGGATGAAGGATGCGGTTGGTCAGTGGACTGTTCAGATCGGACGATCGGATTTTGAAGGTGGCGCGAACGATTGCGGACCTAGCCGGCTCGGAAAAAATCCTGAGCGACCACATTTCTGAAGCCATTCAATACCGTTCCCTCGACCGCCAGTGGTAGGCATGAACTTCGTTATGGAGTGGTTCAGCCGTTCTGCTCTCCCGTGAGTCGAGAGAGCAGAACGGGGTTTGTCTAAATAAACTATCGGTACATTGCCACCCTATTTGTCGCAGTCAAACGGTGGCGTCAACCCGGTGTAGTCACCGACTATTTTCGCATCGTAGGGCGAATACAACCCGTTCTGCGTGGCGTGAACATCGTAGCCGGCGTTGTTCCCAAACGGGAACGGGTCCACAGGCCCGCCCGCCAGCGGCAGTCCATAGCTGGCGACGATTTCCCCGGCCATGCTGACCCGGATGACGCGGTTGTTGAACTGGTCACTGATCAACGTGTCGCCGTTTTTGAGCCGGATCGCACGGGTCGGCAGGGGCGCCGGCACGCTGAGCGGGTCGGTGTCCGTGATGTATTGCCAGACCACGTTGTCGCTGGCATCCACTTCGACGGCGCGGGAGTTGCCGGCGTCGGTCAGCAGTGTGTCCCCGTTTTTGAGGCGGCTGGCGAACGCGACGGTATTGGCCGTGCCGCCAGCGGAGAACGTCTCGACGATTTGATTGCCGCGCGTGACCTCGATTGCCCGGTTGTTGCCCTGGTCGGCGATCAGGATGTGGCCGTTTGCGAGCAGTTCGGCGGAGTTCGGACCATTGAGCTGATCCGCGTCATTGGTGTTGGAACCCGGATACTGCCAGACGATTTGCTTCTTGAGGTTCACTTCGATAATCCGGTTGTTGCCCTGGTCGGTGATGAGGACGTGGGCGTCCGGGAGCCACGTGCATTGCACCGGCGTATCCAGCAGGTTGGGGCCCGAACCGGCTTGTCCGAACTGGCCATACTGCCACACGATTTTGCCTTTGGAATCCACCAGGACGACGCGGTCGTCCGGAACGCCGTCGGGGGCCTGCGGGATCACGCCGGCGGGTGTGCCGGTGCCGGCCATCAGAGTGAACGGCCCGACCCGTTGGGCGTCGTTGACACCGATGATGGATCTGGCCGAAAAGTCGTTCGGCCCCAGCCCGAACGACCAAATGATATTGCCGGCGGGATCCGCCTCGATGACGCGGTTATTGAACTGGTCGGCGATCAGGATGTTTCCGGGTTGGTTGAAGTGGCGATTCAGCTTCATGCCGTCTGCCGAAGCCGTGCCGGTCAATGCCAGAATGCTGATGGCGGTGAGAGCGGCGCGGAAAGAAAACCCGGCCAACCTTTTCAGGTGTGATTTAATCATAGCATATTCTCCTTTTGTTTTTTATTTGAAACAGACTCCTTTTACGAAAGGTGAGAGGAACGCCCGCTGAAAAAGTTCCCGGAAAACATCGGCCGCAGATCCGTTGCATCCAGCCATCCCGGCGCGGCTGCGCCCTGACGCCGCCAAGCCCGGGCCGGGTTAAGGTAATACGGCGCGAACGCTCACGGCCATTTGTAATTAATGGAGGCAAAAATTCCGGTTGCGGTGAAGTTGTTCACGTTGCCATTGCTCGGCTGCGAGTATTGGGAAAAACCGTAGCGCAAGGCGCCGGAAAGCCGGTTGCTAAACTGGCGGGTCAGACCGACGAACAGATCGTGGTGGGTGAAATTGATGCCGAGCGGCAACCCCACGGTGTTGTTTTGTCCATAACCGGCCTGCGAAAAGGCGTAGGCAGTATCCAAATGGGTTTTGGCATTCAAAGCATAGCCCGCGCTGGCGCCGACGGTGTAGGTGTCTCCGCGATACGGCACCACGGCGGAATTCTGGTCGGCGGCGGTAGTGGTGCGTGAATAGCCGTAGGTGAACGAACTGGAGCAATAGAATCGTTGTCCCGGAGTAAAGGTCAGGTTCAGCCCGAGATTATTGGCCAGGGTGCTGCCGTCGGTAATGGTTCCGCCGGGAGAAATCCCGAAGGGAACCGGCTCGGTGGTCGTGGAAAAATCCGATTCGACCCATTGCCAGGTGAGCCGGGCGTTCAGCCAATAGACGGGGCGCAGCACGAGCCGCCCTTCGATTTCGTCCGTGGTGATGTCCCGGTGGGTGATAAAGGCGGGATAACCGATGCCGCCGAACGGCGAGGTGTCCACCAGATGGTTGTAGCCGGTGTTGCTGTCAACGTACCGGGAATGTCCGCCCCATTCAATCCAGGGCCGGGGTGATGAGGTGAAACCCACGCGGGTGTCGTAGAAATAATTCATCGCGTCCGTCTGTTGCTGGAAGTCGTACGGGGACACGCCGCCGGTGTTTTGATCGGCTGATTGCCCGACACTTTCCTGGCGCAGGCGTCCCTCGGCAAACAGCACCGTCCGCGGCAGGCGGTTGTACCGGATGTCGATATTTTCCGAACTGACGGTCCGGTCCAGATTCGCGTTCTCGGTGCCGGGAACCGGAGCATAGCCGGGCACGGTGGAATCGTAAAAAGCCAGGTTCACATTGCCGAAACCGTTCTCATGGGTCCACTCGCCCTGGGCGGAGACGGAAACGCTCAATCCCTTTGCGGGCAGAAACAGGCTGGACCCGCTGACAATGTACGAGTTGCGTTGCAGCGTGATGTCCTGCGCCTGCCAGGCGTAACCCGAAGCCGTCGCCCCGGATCCATCCGTGGTGTTTTCGTTGAAGGACGATGTGCCGTTATAGACGGAAACCAGGCTGCCGAGGGAAGCCTGCCACCAATCGCAGATTTGTTTTTGAACCCGGAAGGTGTTCGCGCCTTGCGAGTACTGGACGCCCTGGTTCACGCGTTGAATCAGGTCCGGATTGGGGCCGGTGGTATAACTGATCACGTCGTTCCGCTGGTCGGAGAGTTTGTAAAACTCGGCCCGGACCCGGTCTTCAAAGCGCCAGTCGTCCCACTCGCGGGTGAAATCCACTTTGAAGATGTGAGTGTGTTCGTCCACGTTCTCTATATTGGGGTAGATGTTTTTGGACACGAATTGTTGATTGATCGTCTGATTGACCGTTCCCCAGACCGGTGTGGATTTTTCGCCCTGCCGGAACTGGTATTCATAACCGAAGACCAATTGCGGCGAATCGGGCAGCGCCAGTCCGAAATCAATCCAGGCGCGGCCGATGTTGAGATGCGGGTTCTGGTCCGGGGAAAAGCTGGACGGCGTGAACAGCGGGTAATATCCGCCGGTGACGTCGTAATACCGCCGCCATTCCTCAAAGCCGGAATGCACGAAGCCGGAATCCTTTTTGTCCAGCGCGACCGTCACCTTGAAATCCTGCTCCGGCACCAGGGCATGGCCTTCAATGGTGAGTTTTTCGTCCGGGGCAATTTGGTCGCTGAATAAAAAATGGTTCGCGCCGCCACTCCAACCTTCCTGAACGCCTTCCAATTCCCGGAATTTTTTATTGTCGCCCGACACACCAATCCAGCCCGAGACCGGCTCGATGGAAAAAGCAAACGCCGGCGGCGCGGAATTCGTTCCCCAATCCGCGCCCTGGTCAATCCAGGTCCGCAACATGCCGACCTGCGCGGGTGTGAGCGGCGGCCCGTGGTCGGGCGGCGGCATCTGGATATCCTTGTCCAGCCCGGCCACGTAGGCGATCAGTTTGCTCTGGCCGCTCCGGCCGGGAACGATGTCGTTGTTGTTGTCGTCGCCGCCCTTGAGGGCGTCGGCACGGTTGTCGAGGTGGAAACCGCTCTTCGGTTTTTCCGGGCCGTGACAGCGAAAGCAATTTTGCTCGAAGATGGGCCGCACGTCGCGGTCGAAAAGGATTGAATTCGTGTCGGATGCGGAGTTAACGGAATTGGTTTCGGCGGCGGTAGCGGCGGATGTGGCCGCCAAAGCAAATGCCGCTACGAAGCTTTTCCCGCAATTTCGTCTGTTGGCTCCCGGATTCACGCTGGTTTTGGCCGGTTATTTTAATACAGAAAAATCGGGTTGACATCGGAACCGTGAACGGCGGTATGACAGCCGACGGACCAGCAAGTACCGATTTGCAGGTAGGTGGAATGCGGCGACTTGCCGATGAAAATTTCGCCGGACGGTACGCCGGAACCCTGCACCTGCGAATGGCAGCGAAAGCAAAGGTTGTTGTCGGCCTGGTTGAGCATCATGCGGTTGATCGAGCCGTGCGGATTGTGGCAGGCCGTGCAGCCTTCGCGCAGGGCGGGGTGTTCGAAGACAAACGGCCGCGTCTGCTCGCGGTGGCATTGGGCGCAGGCCTCGTTGAGCTGCGCTATGGCCAGTCCCCCTTCCGGCTTGAGGATGTCTTCGCCATGCGGGTCGTGGCATTGGACACAGTTCATGTGGCCCTCGACGACAGGATGATGAGCGGGCAATTGAAATTCCGCGTGTGTCTTGAGGTGGCAGCGAAAGCAGGCGTCCGGGGTCTGGCCCGGGTTGATGATGAATCTGCCGATGCCGCCGCCGGCCTCGACGTGTTTGCTGCCCGGACCATGGCAGGATTCGCAGCCGGTGCCGTCCTTCAGGCCGGCGTTTTCCAGGTACAGATGGGCGTGCGGGCTGGCTTCGAATTTGCGGGTGATGTTGGTGTGGCACTCGAAGCAGACAGGGTTGCCCACGAAGTGCGCGCCGGGAATTTCAAGCGGCGCCACAACGGCCACGGGCATGGTGGCGCACGAATTCAAAAAAAACACCGCGCCGCTTCCCGCGCCCAAAGCCAGCGCTGCGGCCCATGTTCGTTTCCGCTTCAATGGCTTTGATCGCCGGCGGCATCCGGCGCGTTGGTTGCGGCGGCGGCCTTGATGATTTCGGCGACAATCTGGTCGGAAAGGTCGCCGCTCGTTGGGAAAACCATCTGCAAATGGCCGGCAGCGTCAATAATGAGGGTGCGGAAATCATGGTTGAAGGTGCCGGCATCGTATTGATAGCTGAGGCCGGATTGCCGCGCGAGTTCGCCTATCCTGTCTGCCGGCCCGGTGAGAAAACTCCAATGCTTCGGGTCGTATTGATAGCTATCGCCGTAGGCTTTCAACATCGGCGGCGAATCAAATTCCGTGTCGAAGGAGACGGAAAGCAGATGCCAGTTGGCGGGGGCCCCGGGCAGCGATTCAAGTTTTTGCTGTGCTTCCTGGAAATTTTTCGACAGGCGCGGGCAATATTCGGGGATGGGGCAGCGGGTGTAAAAAAAGGTGATGGCCAGCGCCTGCCCGCGAAAATCGTTCAAGCTCACCGCCTGACCTAGTTCATTGGTGAACTTGTAATCCTGCAACGCATAATCCGACCGGACGGCTGATGAACTGGCCGGAGTTGGAGCGGGCGGCAACGAAACTGTTCCGATTTTAGTAATGTGTTCCACCCAGCTTTCCGATCCTGTGACCTGAAGCCGGAATGAAATTTCATCGCCCCGGCGCAAACCAGCCAGTTCTTTTGGGTCTTTCACCTTGAACGGCATGGTCATGGCAGCCATGTAATTGGAAATGGCTTCGTGCCGGATGACCACCGTCCGGGCGTCCGGCTTGAGCTCCATCACCGTTCCTTTTGCCATGAACGACTGCGGGTTCGTTGTCTCCCCGCTGGATAATGGGAGGAACCCGGCGGATTTCGCACCGCACGCGAACAGCATCAACAAAGCGAACGGCAATATGCTGACAAATGGCGCCCGCAACCTCATATTTTATGGTCATGATAGTTTCTTCCGGCCCGGTGATTCCAGAGTTTTTTCATGAATAATCATGGATTCGGCAGACGACCCACCCGGTAAAATCCAGGGTTGAAGGTCGCGTTCAGGTCCGTGAAATTGATAGAGCCGTTTCCCGCCGTATTGGTGACGAGGGTGGCCCAATTGGGCGCGGTCAAGTTGGTGGTTCGTTGAACGATGTAGCTCAGTCCGCCATTTGCCGTGTAAGTAAACCTGAATTTTCCGGGTGGCACCGGCTGCGGCGCGCTGAGTAGCACCGACACCGGAGTGACGACACTGATCGAGACCTGGTTGGTGGCTGTCGCGCCGCTGTTATCCGACGCGATGGCGAAAAGGGTGTAGCTGCCCGCGGCCAGACTGTTGGTGACGCCGAAGAAGGGGGCGATGGCCTTGTTGGTCACCACGTTTGCGCCCACGCGGAATTGCACATTGGTGACCGTGCCGTCACTGTCCGAAGCCGAGGCTTGAATCGTGACGTTGGCGGGAGCGGCGAAGACCGTGCCGGACGCGGGATTGGTGATGGTGACGGTCGGCGGCAAATTCGCGGCGGCGACAATCACTGCGCCGGTCATGCCGAGGGAAAAATGCACCGAGCAATAATATGCAAAAGTGCCTGCGGAATTGAACGTGTTGGTAAATTTGGAGTTGATAGGGAGCACGGTCGAATTCCACTTTCCACTCGGAGACCCATTTGTGCCGCTGGTGGAAGAGTGATTGCCGGCGGCCCAAGTCCATATCACCTGGTCGTTGACATTGATGTTGGTTACAACAGGGGCGAAGTGATCTCCACCACTTCCAACGGTTACATTGGCAACCGCGGCGAATCCGGTCGTCGAGGAACCGAAGGCCGCCAAACTTGTGCTCAAGAGCACCATTTTAAACAAAAATCGAATCACATTCATAATATCTGTTCTATCGAATTGGTTCATTAATGACCGGTCAAACAGCCGCCGCATGTGAGATCACGCCAGCGTTGACCATCAGAATTGTTTTGAGTGAATAAAACCACTCCCATTTGACATGAGATGGTCCAGAGTGACATTTGTTCCCGATGATTTTCTGCGGGAACAATTGACGTTCCGCGGACTCTTAACTTCAATGTTGCGATATGGCTGAGGGCATGGACTTTGAAAGTCTGGTGGCTTGCTATTACGAGCCGCTGTATCAATTCGCCCTCAGCCTCGCCCGTGATGAATCGGATGCTTGTGACCTCACACAACAAACTTTTTGCATTTGGGCGGCCAAAGGCCACCAGTTGCGCGACGCATCCAAAGTGAAAACCTGGCTGTTCACCACCCTCCACCGCGAGTTTCTCGGCGCACGGCGAAGGCAAACCCGCTTTCCGCACATCGAACTCGAATTCGCAGCCGCGGAACTTCCCGTCGTGTCGCCACCCACCGTCAACCGGCTGGACGCCGGACAGTTGCTCGATTCGCTGGCGCGCCTGGATGAAATTTATCAGGCGCCCGTCGCGTTGTTTTACCTGCAGGACTGTTCCTACAACGAGATCGCCGAAATCCTCGACGTGCCGCTCGGCACCGTCAAATCGCGCCTTACTCGCGGTCTCGACCGGCTCCACCAACTGTTGGCGGATGACGCCGCCGACACCCCACCGCCGCCGACAAAATCATGAACCGCGACGAAGCCAAAGCCATTTTGCTGCTCTACCGCCCTGGAACGGCGGATGCGGGCGACCCGGAAATTGCCGCGGCGCTGGCATTGGCTAGGCAGGACCCGGAGCTGACGCGCTGGCTCGTGGAGCATTGTGCGCGGCAGGAGGCGGTGCGGGCCGGGTTCCGGAAAATCACCGCTCCCGCCGGATTGAAGGAACAAATCATTTCCGAACAGGCGGCACACAAGAAGAGGCTTTTCTGGCGGCGCCGCGCCGTCCTGGCGGCGGCAGCGGTTGTCATGGTGCTGGCGGCCCTGGCATCGTTCTGGCTTCAACCCCGCAGGAATGACAATACGTTTGCCATTCTACGGAGCCGGATGGTGGGCGTCGCGTTGCGTGGCTATGTGATGGACTTGGCGACCAACAACCCGTCGCAAATCCAGGCGTACTTCGCGCGAAACCAGTCGCCGGCGGATTATGTCCTGCCTGCGCCTCTGGCAAAAACCGCCGTGACCGGTTGCGCCATTGAAAGCTGGCAAGGCGCGAAGGTTTCGATGATTTGCTTCCGCACCGGCAAGCCGCTTCCGCCGGGACAGCAAAGCGATCTTTGGCTTTTCGTCATTGACCGTTTCGCGGTAAAGAATGCACCGCCGATGGGTACACGCCAGTTTGTCCAAGTCAACAAACTCATGACTGTGACCTGGACGCAAGGGGACAAGCTGTATTTGCTGGGAACGGAAGGGGACGAACAAATCCTGCGGCAGTATTTGTGAGCACAGCCGGTCGTCAGTTGTGATCCACGCTCATGTGATCGAGAACCCACTCGAGGTCGCCATTCCCGTTGGCAGGGACGGGGATGGGGAGGTTTGCAGCGTCCGGCAGAGGCGGACGGAAGGTGGTGGACTGCGTCCAGCGATGCACCGAGCTGTGTCCATCGGCAAACGAAAACGCGGCGCTGCCGTTGTGATAGGAAGCGGGCAGGTCATGCCATTCCGGGTAATAGTCACGTTCGAGAAAATAGCCGTCGTTGATGCTGTCCGGATGCTCGTCGAGAAACACAAAAATTTCAGTGGGCTGCGGAATTTGCGTGATTTTAAAAAATTGGACGTAATCGGGATTGTTCACGTTGAAGCCATTGGTGGAAAAGTCGCCGGCGTTGCCAACCATCGCGTTCATTGAATAACTGCGGATGCGCCCGTCCCAGCCGGCGGCGTTTTGGGCTCCGCTGACGATGTGGTCGGACGGACAACGGTAAAGGGCCGTCGCCTGACTGACAAAAGAGCCGAGACTCGCCTCGGTGAGGGTGGCGGTGTTGGTATTGTCCGAACTCAAATCCCACGTCATGACATTGTTGACCCAGTTGAGCGGGGTGCGAAACGATGACCCGGCCATGCCAAGGTTGTAGGGCAGCCGGCTTTCGAAATCGTCCGCGTAGAGTTGCCACCCCAAGGTGAGCTGCTTGGTGTTGTTCAAACACAGGATCGCTTGCGCCCGCCCTTTTGCCTGGGACAATGCCGGCAACAAAATCGCCGCCAGGATGGCAATGATGGCAATCACCACCAGCAGCTCGACAAGGGTAAAAGCCTTCCCGCTCGCGCCTTTTGCGAGTGCTGATGTTCGTAAAACGGGCAAAATGCTCATGGCATAAATTCGCCGCATCCACCTTGCGAATATCTAATCACGATTATTACGCCATCTTTTATGATATGTCAAAGCCCAATATGGCTGAATTCAGGCATGGCTGGGAATACGAGGCCCTTTTGCCGGGAATTCCTGTTCGATTCGATATGCTACGCCCTAAGCCGGGAGACAAAATCGAATTGAAGCTTGTGGATGGCAGTTGCCGTCAACAATGAAAATGTTCAGCGCAAGGCACCACCAGAAAATAGCAAGCAGCGACAGAAGAGTTTTCCGACATCGGATGATGAATTTTTTCGACCGCCGTGCTTAATAAGAGTCATAAAAACTGGTGGAGCATTCAGGCTGGAAAGTTTTAAATGCCTGATTGAAAACGAGTAAAGAAGATGATGTGGCATTGGCATTGGGGTTGCGTTGAGGGCTTGCATGGGAGGTTTTATCCGAGCATTTTTGTTTTGCTTCGAGGCATTTGGTGGAAAGACAGCAATACCGCCAAAGGCAACGGCAACCCGGGATGCACGGTTTGATGCCATTCGTGGTCTGTTGTTAATCTCAATGGCTGCGGTGCATGTTCCCACGCCGGTTTCACATTTACTGCATGAGCCTTTGGGCTTCATGAGTGATGCCGAAGGTTTCATTTTCCTCAGCGCCTGCATGGCCGGTCTGGCCTATGGCAAAGCTTATATGCAGACGGATTGGGCGGCGATGTCCCGCCGGGTTTGGCATCGTGCCAGACAAATCTATTTCATTCATCTGGCGGTGATCTTACCGGTGGTATTGATTGCCTGGGCGATTGCCGGCCGAATAATGCCGCTGGCCAATCAATTTCATGATTTTCTCATTCATCCTTGGGGAAGTCTGGTGTTGATTCCCTTTTTGCTCCACCAACCACCGCTTTTCGACATTCTGCCGCTTTACATCATTCTGTTACGCGTGACGCCATTGTTACTTGCACTTGCCCGTCGACGCGGCTGGGGAATTGTGCTGGCGGTTTCGGTCTTCGGCTGGATCGCCGCGCAATTAAAACTGGACACGCGCTTTATCGGCAACCCGTCGGGGTTGCTCCCCTTGCGCTGGGGTTCGTTTCATTTATTGGCTTGGCAATTGGTCTGGGTCGGCGGCCTGGCCCTCGGAGAATCCACATTGCGCCGACCGGTTCTCTCCAGTAAATGGCGGTTTGGCTTGGCGGCAATTTCAGTCCCCATCGTGCTGGCGGGTTTTCTGGCGCGGCACGGATTTTTGTTGATCAACCCTGATTGCTTCCTCTGGATTGACAAGTGGACGCTCGGACCGTTGCGGCTGCTCAACTTCGCGGGCTGGGTTGCTCTTTTGCTGGCTTGGAATCCGCGCGTGCCGGCGCATCTGCTGGCGCCCGTCGCACTTTTGGGACGGCATTCATTGGCCGTGTTTGCCTTCCATTTGCCACTGGTTGTTGCGGCCTCGACCATCGTACAATTGGTTCCACTGTCAAATGTCTCGCAAATCGGGGTCAGCCTTTCGGTGATCGCCGCCCTGTTCCTTTGGGCGATGTGGCTGGAATATACTCCCCGCCCGCCCGCTCCGGCGGTGGCGCCCTTCATTCCGTCGCGCCGGTTGCCCCTCAGAACCCGCATCCGTTCGGTGGAATTATTTCCAGAGGTTCTGGTCAGGCCCTGGACTTCGAGAATTCGCTCAAACGCGCGGACTGCTCACGCGTGACCGGCAAAACAAACTTTGCAGGGGCTTTGAAGTACGGCTACCCGGAGCGGTTTCCGTTCCGCTTCGTTTATGTTTTCCTTTTCCGAACCCCGGTTCGACTTCGGCGCAAAACCGGGTGTTCAGCCGCTGAATGTCAGGAAATTTCCTGACGCAAAAAATACCTCTTCCCCGACTGTTCGAGCGGAGAGCTTGTGAACTACAATCACCGCGATCTATGGAACAAACAAGCATCCGAGAGAGGATCAGACCTTCAGAGGAAGTGGATCGAGCTTACAAGATTTGGGAAGCAACCGGGTTAGCGGAGTCCTGCCAATATAGTGATCGATGCCGAAGTAACATCTTCCGCTCATAATTCGTTCTCTCTGCTACACGTTTGGCTGCGGTGTGTAGCGAAGATACGGCTTCACGTTGCGGACGCCCTTGGGGAACAGTTTCTGGGCGTCGTTGTCAGACACCGCAGGCGAGACAATGCAATCCTGCCCCTTTTGCCAGTCCGCCGGCGTGGCAACCTTGTAATTGGCCGTCAACTGAAGGGAATCAATCACGCGCAGGATTTCGGCGAAATTCCGGCCGGTGCTCGCCGGATACGTCAGCGTCAGCTTGATTTTTTTGTCCGGGCCGATGATGAACACCGATCGTACGGTGGCCTTATCATCGGCGTTGGGATGAATCATGTCGTAGGCAAAAGCGACCTCCCGGCTTTCGTCGGCGATGATCGGAAAATTCATCGTGCAACGCTGGGTATCATTGATGTCTTTAATCCAGCCATGGTGTGAATCCAGCGGATCCACGCTGACGGCAATCACCTTGACGTTGCGCTTCGCGAACTCGGCCTTGATCCTGGCCACCATGCCAAGTTCGGTCGTGCAGACCGGCGTGTAATCCGCCGGGTGCGAAAACAAAACGCCCCAGGAATTCCCAAGCCACTGGTGGAAATTGATTGTCCCTTCGGTCGTGTTGGCTGTGAAGTCGGGCGCCACATCTCCTAATCGTAATGTCATATGCTATTCCTTTCTTTTGTTGGTTTTGGTTAAGAAGTCACGGGCCAGAATTTCCAGCCATTTGGACGATTCAGCCAGGGTCCTTTGCTGCGCACCTCCTCTTCCTCGTGGTGACGCATCCGGGCTCCAAGAATATCTGCGCGCCCCAAATAACCGGCCACCCGCCCGGGTTCGTCGCGCTTCACCACTGGCAACCGTCCAACATCATGTCTAAGCATTTTGGCGACGGCGTCATGTAACGACTCATCAGGATACGTGACAACCAATCTGGTTTCGCCAGCGTCGAGCACGGATATATTGCCTGTGGGATCATCCTGTATCGCCCGTACCAAGTCTCCCCGTGTAATGATCCCTGCCAGCTTATGATCCGCATCCAAAATCAGGGTTCCCTGACGCCGGGAAATATTGGGGTCGTTTTGGGCGATCTTCTTGGAGAACTCTCCGACTGTCATTTCTGCCGGGACCGTTGGAGTCTGGCGGTCCATCACCTCGCCAACCCGCATCAACTCAAATAAATCCACACTGTATTCCCGGGCGATATGTTGGCCGCGCCGGGCCAATTTCTCCGTCAAAATGGAACGGCGCAATACCAGCACCGTGACTCCCAACGCGGCCACGCTCCCGATAAACAATGCCGGCAAGGCATTAAAATCATGTGTCAACTCCAGCGTGAAAACAACACCGGTGAACGGCGAACGCATGGTGCCACCCATGATTGCTCCCATGCCAATCATTGCCCATAACCCGGGATCGCCGGTTGGCAGCCATTGTCCAAGCAACGCGCCCAGCGAGCCACCGATAATCAACAACGGTGCCAATACGCCGCCCGAAGTACCCGACCCCAACGCCACTGACCACACCAACGCCTTGGCGATCAGCAATCCAATCAACAGCCCGCCCACCAATTCCCCCCGCATCAAGGTGTGAATGGTTTCATAACCCACTCCCAGCACGCGTGGCTCGATCAAGCCACCGATGCCTACCACCAGCGCGCCCAGAGCCGGCCACCACATCCAGTGGATTGGCAGTTTCTGGAACAAATCCTCAAACGCATACACCATGGTCGTTAGCAGCCACGAGCCGAAGCCCACGGTGATGCCGACGATCAGGGCAGCGATGAGTTCATTCGAACCTAATACGCCATGGGGGATCATTGGAAACATTGGTCCAGCACCCAGCAGCGGCACCCGCAAAATGGAAGCGACAACGGATGCCACCGCCACCGGAATGAAGCTCCGTGGCTTCCATTCAAACAGCAACAACTCTACAGCCAGCAACACAGCTGCAACCGGCGTGGCAAATACCGCCGACATTCCGCTGGCCGCGCCGGCGACCAGCAAGGTCTTGCGCTCCGCGGCGGAAAGCTGAAAAAGCTGGGCAAACAATGAGCCGAAGGCTCCACCGGTCATGATAATCGGTCCTTCCGCTCCAAATGGTCCTCCGGTGCCAATGGATATGGCCGACGATAACGGCTTTAAAATCGCCACTTTGGGACTGATCAGGCTTCGTCCCAGAAGAATCGCTTCCAGCGCCTCCGGTATCCCGTGACCACGTATTTTGTCTGATCCAAAACGTGCCATCAGTCCGATGATCAAAGCTCCCGCCACCGGTACCACCGGCAGCCACCAACCAAGGTGGTTGTGTTCTGGCAACAACGCATGTGTCGAAAAACAGTGAAAGAAGGAAAGATTGGTAATTATCGCAATCAGCCAGAGCAGAGCCTTGGCCACAAACGCACTGATTATGCCGATGGGGACCGCCAGCGCCGCAAGCAACAGAACTCGCCGGTTCGTACGAAAATCAGCCAGCACATCGGGCGGTGCCCCGCCCGGCGTCACGGCTGTTTTGGAATTCATATCATAAAATGCTTTGTTCATCAATATCAGAAGCTAAAGTTATATCGTATTGCGATACATTTCAACTGGATTTTGTTTGCGGGAGTGTGCTATTCTCCCGTGAGACGCTCATGACGGTAAAAACGAACAGAATCACCAAGGTCCACTACGAAACTCTGGCCGAGTTGCGTTACGCCCTGCGGCAATTTCTGCGTTTCAGCGAAAACGCGGCCCATGCAGCGGGTTTCACACCGCAACAACACCAAGCCATGCTGGCGATCAAAGGGTTTCCCGGCCGCGACCGAATAACCATCGGTGAACTGGCTGAGCGATTGCAGATTTTGCATCACAGCGCGGTCGGGTTGGCCAACCGGCTGGTCCTAGAACATTATGCGAGGCGTGTATTAAGCCAAAAAGATCGCCGCCAGGTTTATCTTGACCTCACAATGCGGGGTGAAACCGTTCTCGAAAAACTTTCCGCCGTCCACCGTGAACAACTCAAACGCGTGGGACCACAGATCAGTCAACTTTTGAAAAAACTACGGGGGGACGATTCGTAATTACGGCCGCTATTGACATTTTGATGTTCACAACGAAAGGAAACAAACTTTAACAGCAAGAAACGGGTGGTTGCGTTATCCCTTCATAGTAGAATACCCCTATGAACGATTACGAACGGATCGCAGGCGTCATCCGGTATCTGGATGAAAGCCACACCGACCAATCAGACCTGGCAACGCTCGCCCGGCATGTTGGTTTGAGGCAGCATCACTTTCATCGCTTGTTCACATCATGGGCAGGCATCACACCGAAGGATTTCCTGCAATGCCTCACTCTTGCTCATGCGCGGGAATTGCTTCGCCAAGGGAAAAGTGTTCTGGATGCGGCTCTGGATACCGGGCTGTCCAGCCCAAGCCGTTTGCATGATTTGTGCATTAGCCTGGAGGCCGCTTCACCCGGCGAAGTAAAATCAGGTGGTGAAGGATGGAAACTCACCGTCGGCTTCGCCGAGAGTCCGTTCGGCAAGTGTCTGTTGGCTGAGAGTCATCGGGGTGTCTGCCATCTATCATTTGTGGATTCTGGCGACAAAACTGCCGCGTTAGCGGAAGTGAAAGCGCAATGGCCACGGGCGTGCTTCCTGCGGGACGACATCGCTGTCAATCAATTGGCCAATCGTATTTTCGAGCGACCCGCCGTTGGAAATTCGCCAGCTCCGTTGCGTGCCTTCGTTCGAGGTACTCCGTTTCAAGTGCGCGTGTGGCGGGCATTGTTGCAGGTTCAACATGGGACGCTGGTGAGTTATGGAGGTTTGGCCGCAGCCATAGATCAACCGACTGCCGCTCGTGCCGTGGGGTCTGCCGTGGGACAAAACCCGTTGGCATATCTAATTCCGTGCCATCGTGTGATTCGAAAAACCGGCGTGCTCGGTAAAATTGCAGTTTCTAAAACTCCGAAATTTACCGGCCCGTTTGACATCTGAAGAAGCTGCTTGGTTCCTTGGTTTCGCACCGCACGCCATACCGGTTTTAGCTGCGGTTGGTTTGCTCAAGCCTCTTGGCCAGCTGGCTCCTACCCGGAACGGTTCGCAAAGGAGGCTTCGTCGGCGTTCGCAACGGATATAACCAAATAATGCTTTCGCATTGGCAAGAAATGTGTTACATTTCACGCCGTGAAAAACAAATTGGATTTCCCAGACCGGTTGAAATCGGCAATCGAGGGCTGGCATAAATGCCCGGCCTGTTAACCTAACCTAGGAAATTTAGGGCAAAACGATATGGAGAAAAGAAATTCCGATGAGAACCGGTCAGGAACTGATTGTCGCTACCAAGCGATACGCAGAAGACTACGCCGCTAAAAGTTGGTGGTGCGTTTCCTCCACCGCGCTTTTGGTCCTGATCGCGCTGGCCGGCACCATTTGGAATATTCATCCGGTAGGGAAGGGGGTCTGCAGCATTCTGAGCGGCTTGTTGATCCTGCGAATGTTCGTGATTTTTCACGATCAACAACACCACGCGATCCTGCCGAATTCACGCCTCGCGGAGGTTTTGATGCGGGTGTTTGGAATCCTGGTTTTGAGCCCGAGCAACATCTGGCGCAGCTCCCATAACCATCATCACAATCACAATTCCAAACTGCGCGGCTCGCACATCGGATCCTTTCCGATCATGACCAAGAGCCAATTTCTGATGTCGTCACCTTCGACGCGCCTCAAATATCTTTTTATGAGGCACCCTTTGACGATTCTCGGCGGTTACTTCTTCGTGTTTTTGTACGGAATGTGCATCAATCCCTTCCTCCAGGATCCCAAAAAATATTACGACTGCTTTATTGCGCTGTTGATCCACGTCGCCATCGGCGTGTCGTTGACGCTGGTCCTGGGATGGCAGGGGCTGCTGCTGACGCAAACCATCCCTCATTTGATTGCCAGCGCCATCGGATCGTATCTCTTCTACGCCCAGCACAATTTTCCCGGCGTCTCTTTCAACGACAAGGCCGGGTGGACCTATGAAAAGGCGGCCATGGAATCGTCGAGCTTCATGAAGACCAATCCGATCATGGCTTGGTTCACGGGGAACATCGGTTATCATCACATCCACCATCTGAACGCGCGCATTCCGTTTTATCGGTTGCCGGAGGTCCTTCGCGAGATGCCGGAAATGCAGACCGCGAGAATGACTTCGCTCCATCCAGTGGAGATATTCCGATGCCTGCGGTTGAAGGTTTGGGACGTTGAAGCGCAACGCATGGTCAGCCTTCGCCATTTAACCCGGACCAGCGCGACGGTTCCAGTATCGAAGAGTAATTTCCCCAATAAGCCTCAAACCAACATCATCTCAATCCTTCACAACTTCTCAAATCACTAACTGACAAAAGGGATGGGACACGGGTTCATCAAAAACTGGGTCGGGTCGTAGTCTCAGCAAATGCTTGACGTTTTCATTGCCGGAGACAATTTGCATTGCAACTAAAGAGTAAAAATGAATGACGAAGCTTGGAAACCGAGAAAGGTGGTGATTGTTGGCGCGGGTGCCGTGGGTTCCACTTTTGCCTATGCGCTGGCCCAGAGCGGTTTGGCCGATGAAATTGCCATGCGCGATGCGAACCACGAACTGGCCTTGGGGCAGGTACTCGATTTGGTTCATGGCCAGGCGTTCTTCCCTTCGGTCCAGATTCATGAAGGCCAGGCACCAGATTATGCCGATGCACACCTGATTGTGATAACGGCCGGGTCCAAACAAAGGCCTGGCGAATCGCGTCTGGAGTTGCTTCAACGCAATGTCAAAATCATCCACGATATCATTGATGAAATCGCGCTCCAAAAGTCACCGGCGGTTATTTTGATCGTGAGCAATCCGGTGGATATTCTGACGTATGTCGCTCACAAACGGTCTGGCTGGCCGCGTGGACGCATCATCGGTTCCGGCACCGTGCTGGACAGCGCGCGCTTCCGTTACTTGTTGAGCCGGCATTGCGGAGTGGATGTGCATAATATCCATGCTTACATCCTGGGTGAACACGGAGACAGTGAATTTGCCGCTTGGTCCATGACCAACATGGCCGGCATGCCCATCGAACAGTTTTGCCGCCTGTGTCTGAAATGCGCCGACTGGCCGGCCGCGCGCCGGAAGATCGCGGAGGAAGTGAAGCATTCCGCCTATCACATTATTGATTACAAGGGGGCCACTTGGTTCGCCGTTGGCCTGGCCTTGACGCGAATTGCCGCGGCTATCCTGCGCAATCAACGCGGTGTGCTTAGCGTTTCATCCGTGCTGGAAGGGGAATACGGCCTGAGCGGGGTGAGTTTGGGAGTTCCCTGCATCGTTTCCCAAAAGGGCGTTGAAAAGGTTTTGGAGGTAACTCTGCCAACCGATGAGCAGAGCGCCATGGTAAAGTCCGCTTCCATTTTGCGGGCAGCCATTGAGAAACTTGATTTGTCCGTCTCGTCATAAATAAAACCTTCAACGATTTCTTCAATAACCGACTATGCGACGGGTACGTGGCGGGTTAAGTCCGATACTTGATGAAGGACAAGTAACCACTGTGCTGCTTAAACGTGCGCCCGAAGAATTTCAGCATCGCGTGCGCGGTGCTTTCGCAGATTGGCTGGATCGACACTTGCAAAACGCTGAGCGCCCGGCTTGCGTGGCCGATTTTTTGACAAATGGTTGGCCCTTGGAGAAAGGCGGCATCACGCGCATGCACTACTACCAAGCATTCGGTCTCTTTTTCCGGGAGAAGTCTGGCAAGTCAGGAATATGAGCTTCACGACGCAGTGCGGTTAACCCACGGGACATTTACAATCAACTGTCCTTGTTCATGCGTATATGGAACAAAAAATGATTGAACTATTCCTGCTTTCCGAACGGAAATTTTTGCGTCGGCACCCGCAGCGGATAAAGCCCCGGACAACAGCCTATCGTCTGACAAAAAGCCTGGCTGAAATGGCTTAAACTGGCATAGCCGACTTCCAGCGCCGCCTCAGTCACGTTGTATTTGCCGCCCCGCAGCAGTTCCGCCGCCCGCTCCATCCGGATTTTCCGCAGGTACTGCGAAATCGTCATCCCCATCTCCCGCGAAAACGTCCGGCTTAAGTGAAACGGGCTGCAACCAACTTCCCGTCCAATTTCATCCAACCTCGGCGGTTTGGCCAGACGCTGATGCAACAGGGTGACGACCCGATCCGTGCGTTCCCGTGCCAGCCGCTTTTGCCGGTCGCAAAACAATTCATCCTGACCTCGGCGCTCGAAGAAAAAATCCACCATTAGTTGCAACACCTTGGCCTGATACCACAATCGACGTGCTCCTTGGAATGAGGGAGGTTGCAGCAGATGACGTAGGTAACACGCAGGCAGTGAAAACACAGATGCGGTTTTTTGATCTTGATAAAAAATTGCTGCCACCGCCGCGACGGTTGAAACGGAAATTCAACGGTGAATTTTTGTTTCGCCTTGCGGATGCGTTCAAACAGCGGACGCAACGCGGACGGCATCGGAACCGAAAACGCCCGTTCTTCGCCGCCTTTGGGCGAGGGGAACGTGATTTTGTTCTCTATAAAATCAATGCAGTTGAGCGGAAGCCGCGTTTCTCGCAACCTGCAGCCAGTGTGCAGGGAAATGTCAAACGCGGTTTGCATCCATGCCACAAAGTTGTTTGTCGTCTCGCATTCTATTCACCCACCAGTTTGAAATCCTGAAACGCCGGATGCCGCTGGCCGACCAGCTTGACACCCCACCACGCACCTTCTTTAGTCACGTACTTGTCTGACTGGAAACTGTTTGATATTAAACTAGCGGGTTCCAATTTTGAGCCGTTAGTTACCACACGCAGGCGTGCTGGTGTCAATTTGAATGGGGCATTCTCCGCCGCCGGCTGCATTGTAGAGCTTGTAAAGGTCGCGATTTGACCCGCCCCATGCCGGTGCGGACTGGAGCAAGTATGCCCAGACTTCTTCCGTGGTGAGAAAGGCCGAATGTAGATCATCCAAGGTGCGGGCGGCTGCCTGGCGCAAATGCGCTTTGAGTTTGGCGAAAGCCTGTTCAATGGGATTGAGGTCGGGGCTGTAAGGCGGCAGGTAGCGGACGCCAACCCCTCGAGCCGAGAGCAACCGACTGACATTTTGGATTTTATGGGTGGAGAGGTTGTCGAGGATGAGCGTGTCGCCCTCGCGCAGTTGTGGACAGAGCACCTGCTCCAGATAAACCGTAAAAACCTCGGCATCGACGGGGCCTTCGATCAAAAAGGGAGCTTCGATGCTTTCATGGCGCAAGGCCGCAATGAAAGTGGAACTTTGCCAGTGACCGTGCGGGATGGCGCTGAGACAACGCTGGCCCATCAGGCAGCGACCAGGGTGGCGGGCCATCTTGGTGTTCAAGCCGGTCTCATCAATCAACACCAGTTGGCGGACATCCCAGCCGGGCTGTTGCCTTCGCCAAAGACTCCGGGCGGTTTTAACGTCAGGCCGATCTTGTTCGGCGGCGCGCGTCGTTTTTTTTATAGCTCAGACCGAGTTGTTCCAAACGGTGCCATAAAGCGGTGATGCCAATGGAAACTTTCAACTGCTCCAGACCCCGTTTTTGGAGTTCACTGAGGGTCAGATCCGCCTGCGCTGCAATCCACCGGCACAGGGTTCGGTCATGCTTTTCCAAGCGGGAGCGTCGGTAACCGCCGATCTGTTTGGGCTGGCATTCGCCGGTCAGACGGTGTTGCTTCCAAAAACGCTCCACGCTTTTGCGGCTGACGCCAAAACGTCTGCAAACTTCGCCGGTGCCTTCCCCGCGTTCCCGCGCGGCGATGATCCGCTGTCGCAAATCCTGACTCAAAGGACGCATAATTCCCTTTTCATAAAAAGAGAATAGCAGGGGATACCCAATACGTCTATCTAAATAGAAAATGCTCTAAACCACGCCGTTTTCAAATACGCCGGCTCGGCGCGGCTGATCGGGAAATCCGGCGGTTGCGGGACATGATGTCGCTGTAAAATTTTCCGCCGCGCTGAGTGAATCGCCTTTTCCACGTCTGCGAGAAATTTCTCCGGTGGCCAATCCGCCGCGTTCGTCGAGGCGAACAAAACCCCGCCCGGCTTGACCAGCGGCAGCGCGGTCGTTACCAGTTTTCCGTAATCTTTTTCCGCGCGAAACACGCCGTGTTCCTTCGATTGCGAAAACGTCGGCGGGTCGAGCGCCACCGCGTCGAACGCGCGCCCCTTCTTCGCCAGCCGCCGCAGCCAGTCGAACGCGTCGCCGTAAATGAAATCGTGCGCCGCCGGGTCGAGGCCGTTCAGCGTGAAGTTGCGCCGTCCCCATTCGAGATATTTCTTTGAGAGATCCAGGCTCGTCGTTTTCGCGCCGGCCTTGGCCGCGCAAACTGAGAAGCCGCAGGTGTAGGCGAAGACGTTTAGGATTTCGGGTCTGGCGTCTGGGGTCTGGGGTTTGAGCAGTGGGAAATCTGCCGCGATGTGGCCGGTTAAAAATCTGCGGCGGTTGTCGCGCTGGTCCAGAAACAATCCGGTGGAATAACCTTCGTTGAAACTCAACTCGAAGCGGACGCCATTCTCGCAAATCTCAAACCGCTCCGGCACGGCTTCGCCCCAAGCCGATTGCGGCGACGCCTCGGTCGCGGTCGTGCGCCGCACCTGGCGCGACAGGATTTTGTGGTAAGCCCCGCGCGCGGAAAAAAGTTTTGCCAACCGCGCCAGCTCTTCCCGTTGTTCGGCGCGTAGCGGTTGTTCGGATTGCGAAAGCAGAAATTTCCCCAGCCGCTCGACATACCAGCCCGGCCAGCCATCGCTCGCGCCGTGAATCACGCGGAATGCGTCCGTCTCCTGCGGGTCAATCAACGCGGCACGCAGCGCCAGGCGCGGGTCGGGAAGGTGGGGCGAGACTCCCGGCGAGCCACTGGAGCCATCATCTTTCCGGCTCGCGAGTACGCTCGCCCCACCAAACTGTGGAATGGCGTCAAAATTCGCGGGCGCGCGAAACGTCACCGGTTTGCCTGTCGCCGGATGAGTGAAGGAAATTTCCGCCGCGTGCAAAAACACCCGCGCCGCCGGCGTGCCGCCGTAAAGCGTGTCGCCGAGAATCGGGAATCCGCTCTCCGCCGCGTGGATGCGAATCTGGTGTGTTTTTCCCGTCAGCGGTTCGGCTTCGACATATTGGTAGGGCGCGGTGTTCTCACCGCGCCGCGGCGGGCTGGGGACAGCCCGCCCTACCTTAAACCTTGTTTCCGCGATTTCCGCGCCCGTGTGCGGCGGACGGCTCGCGTATTTTTCGCCGACCCGCACCAGCGCGGTTTTGACGGTGAACTCGTTTTTCGGCACCGCCCGGTCGGTGAGCAGAAGATATTTTTTGCGGACGCGGCGATTCGTGAATTGCTCCGTGAGCGAGCGGTTAGCGTCCGGCGTTTTGCCAAAGACCAGCACGCCGCTGGTTTCCTTGTCGAGCCGGTGCAGGATGGCGAGCGTGGCCCAGCGCGGTTCGCGATGCCGCAGCCAGTCATAAATGCCCTCGCCCGCGTGCGGCCCGGGCGCGTGCGTGTTCCAGCCGGCGGGCTTGTGAACCACCAGCAGATGCTCATCCTCAAAAATCACGCACGGCGCCATGCGCAGATGAAACCATTTTTCAACCCCCAAAAGAAAGCGTGGAATCAGTGCAGAAAATCTCACGCAAAGACGCAAAGGCGCAGTTGAAGAAAATCAATAAACTGTTGCTGGCGACTTGAGTGCTAACTTTAAGATGGTGAGTAATTCTTTGCAGATGACGGGAATACAAGTTCGCCCGCTGGAGTAAAAATGATCAGACCTATGCTTTCAAAATATGCATCGGCTAATTTCTCGAACTTTACATTCCAATTACGCACCAATTTAGACCATCGTTTCCGTTCCTGCCTATATCCATCCTTGTATTCATATTTATATAAAAACGTCAGCCGTCTTTTATCTTCAGCATCATTTTGTGATTTATAATTCGCTAAGAGTTCGAGCGAGTCGAGCCGACTCAATGCATCTTCGTCATACCCTCCCTCGTGAACATGAATTATGCGTGCGGCAACCATGGGCTGGAGGTGTTTTTTCAACATTTGGCAAAGCGGTTGATTTATGCCTTTTATTCGCTTCCCTTGCGGATCATCAGTGTAATCCTTTTCCAATATGTTTAGATAATCAATTAGCCGTTGCCTGAGAATGTAAACTTCCTCTAAATAGACATAAATGTTGTGACGCAGATGATTTACTGGAGATACCCGTGTGCCGCTGTATGGAAAGCGCCGAAAATAAATCTCGATGTCCTGTAAGGCCTCGTATGATTTGTGAATAGCGCCGAAGGGAACAAAAAGGCGGCGATGATACCATAATTCAATCGGAAGCGGTTTTCTCTTTATTGAACGAGGACCTTTTAAATCAAAAAGATGATTCCAATGAGCGTCTGCAAATTCCTCCTGCTCGTCAGGGCTAAGATTTTTATAATCCGTTGGGAACGCTCGTATTAAGCGATCAAGGAAAGTGCTCATCGATTTGCCCATGGCTTTCAGTATGCACAATGGGTTGGGAAGGTTAAATTTCAAAATTGCCTTGCGCAGCCTTTTGCGTCGAAGCCAATTCCGTGTTTCATCCGTGTCCATCTGTGGCTAAAATCTCCGCGTGCATCTGGCCCATTTGCGACTTCGCGACTTCCGCAATTACACGCGGTTGGATGCCGACTTTGCGCCGGGCTTCCATCTCCTGCTCGGCGACAACGCGCAAGGCAAGACGAACATCCTCGAAGCGGTTTATCTCATGGCCACGCTGCGCTCGTTCCGCGGCGTCGGCGGCGCGCAGATGATCCGGCACGGGCAGAAGGGCTATTTCGTCGGCGGCTCGGTTGTGGGCGGGATGGTTCCGACTTCTTCCGGTAGCAGTCCCACAAAGCGGGATGAGTCCGCTCCATCTGATCAGAGCCGACTCACGTCGGCTGCTACGATGCTGACCAGCCACGGCGAACGGGAAGTCAAAATCTACTGGTCGGCGCGCGAACGCAAACTGGCGCTGGATGGCCAGCCCGTCAAACGCCTGGGCGATTATCTTGGCACGCTGCGCGCGGTGGTGTTTTGCACCGAGGATGTGCAACTGGTCAAGGGCGCCTCGCGCGCGCGCCGGCGGTTTCTCGATTTGCTGCTCGCCCAAACCCAGCCGGCCTACCTGCCGCTGCTCCAGCGGTACCTGCGCGCCGTCCGCGCCCGCAACGCGCTGCTCAAACACTCCCGCCCGGGCGGCACCGACGAGGCCACGCTGGACAGCTTTTCGCGCGAACTGGTCGAGCTGGGCGGCCAGCTCATCCGCATGAGAACCGAACTGGCGCCGAAATTCTCGCCGCTCGCGCGGCTGGCATATCGCCGCATTTCCAACGACGCCGAGGAATTACGCATCGAATATCAGCCGAGCGTCAAAAAGGATTTCGCCGTCGAACTCGCGCAATCGCGCAACCGGGAACGGACGTATCGCTCCACGCTGGTCGGGCCGCACCGCGATGATTTGCGTTTGTTGCTCAACGAAAAGTCCGCCGCCCAGTTTGGCAGCGAAGGCCAGAAACGCACGCTGGCCATCGCGTTGAAAATGGCGCAGGCGGAATATCTCGCGGGCATTCACGGCTCCGCGCCGGTGCTGCTGATTGACGATGTGATGGGCGAACTGGACGTGAAGCGCCGCAGCGGTTTTCTGCCGTTGCTGGAGCAGGCGCGCAAGACCAGCGGCCAGGTCTTCATGACCGCCACCGAGGAAAACTGGCCGGCGGAACTGGGGAAGGACTTGCAGAAATGGGAGGTGAAGACGGGGGCATTGGAGAAGAAATAACCATGCTTATCCGGTTGCTTGCCAAAATCGAATTTTTGGGCTTTACGGGGATTTTTTATAGGCGCAATCTCCGCTGATATGAGTAACAAAACTCGCATTCTAAAACCACTTCCGAAACCCAATGTTATTGCACCAATGAGCGGCGAAAAAAATTGGACCGCAGAAAAGGTTAAAGCAATTTTTTGCAATCCACTCTATATTGGCCACCCACTTTCGGAGGAAGAATGGGTCCGTCAGGCAGCCCAAATAATCAAAGAGGAAGGTAGAGAGCAATTCTTGGTCAACGTGTTGGCTGTTATGCGCCAGACCGGGTTACTTGTCGAACCACGGCTTGTTCGTCAAGATGAGGGATCAATCCCTTACGGGTTTTCCGAAAGCCGAACGGAATCATTTTCTGGATTGGGGATGAACTAGCGGAAGCCGGACGCCGACATTCAGGAGAATTTTCGACGGATGGGGAAGACGCTGCTATCCAAGCGCGGGCGTGACCAATAATTTCGTGGATGACTTTTTCAACCGGGGTGTCGTGGCCTAATAATGCGATGACGACGAAGTCGGGGCCACGGGCCGTGGTTTTTTTACGGGCAGTTTGGCGTTGGGAATAGTTTTTTGTTTTCATTTTTCGTGGTATTTGTTAGTGGTTGGTCAAGGAAATCGAAACGTGAGTGCGAAAATGATTCAGCCGAGTGAACGGCTTCAACGGATGCGCCGGATGTTTGCTAAATGGAATCTACACCAAGGGAATCTTTGTGGCGAGTGTTTCCATGAAGATGCGAACTCGACCAAAAACCGCCACTGCTTCGCGTGCCGTGTAAATCCCGCGGGTGTGCATGACATGATTTCGCCAGCGGTCCTTGAAGCCGTTAAATTCTTGCAAGACTCCGTTGTAAAATTCTCGGGTTTCCGATTTTTCTTTGGCCGACATGCCTGGCTGATCGCATTTTACGATGTCTCCTATTTTGGCTTCGACCTGCGTCAGAATCTTGCGCCAGTCTTTGTATTCTAATTCTTCCGTATCAATCGGGACTTTCACATTCGCAGCCAAAGCACGCAGCCCATATTCAACGGCGCGCATTAAGTGAAATACAGCGGCAGCCGACCAGCATAGACCAGGCTCTTGAGCGGACGCCCGCCAGCGTGTTGCTGCTTGTGTTTTGCTATGCGGTCTTCGGTATCTTTCCGACGCCGAACTTCGACAGCGCCAACGACGATGG
>Ga0181538_10001301_pt1 | contig 28200 bp, 21 predicted proteins | sample PEATcosm2014_Bin_40_FD_119773 | JGI IMG/M metagenome (GOLD analysis project Ga0181538, IMG submission 119773) | Peatland microbial communities from MTU Mesocosm Facility, Houghton, MI, USA - PEATcosm2014_Bin23_30_metaG | ecosystem: Environmental > Terrestrial > Soil > Wetlands > Peat | place... | reverse complement strand
TGGGCTTCCTCCAGGCTTTCGAAGCGGACCCCCTTCAACGGAGTATTCTGCGCGTGGCCAACGCCCGACTCAACCTTGCCCTTGCGATCTGGATCCCGCACGCGACACGGTAGAGGGACGACGGCGGTACTATGCAAAAACTTCCCATTATTTGATCCTTGTGATCCGATTTCGGCGCTATGATGTGAACACACGAAGAAAGAGCATCAATGTCCTGGATATGCCCGTGCGGAACAACGAACAGGGATGGCGTCACGGTCTGCCGATGGTGTAGCCGTCAATTCGGGCAAGTCGATCAGCTATCCGCGTCGCCGACTCCTCCATATTCAGCAGATCACTAACGTCATCGTGCCCCAAAAACGCCAAGGAGGCTGTTGTGGTGTATCGTCATGGTTTTCATATTGGCGCTTATCGGCGGAGCCATTGACCGTGCGTGCCCCTCTGGGAATAACGATGAGCACGCGGCACCTGACGCGTCCAGGGCCACAGTGACACTCGCGCGAAGGTAGTTCAATATTGAGGCCCCTATTATGCCGCAGATCACAATTGACCGCGACCTGTTTGGCCGCTTGGTGGATCGGTGGAACAAACTGGAGATTGAGCATTGCGGTTTTCGGGCGATGCTTGAGAGGGTAAAACAGCAGAATCCAGCGCGAGCAGTAGACCTTGAAGCGTTGTATCAAATGCTGACAGATTCACTCCGTAACGATCCCATTCGGATAAAATTTGACTCTGAATCAGCCGAGGCATGGGCCACAGGAGACGACGACGCTTTTCTTCGCGTATTAGATCGGTTCTTATCTCACCGGGAGACTGGCCAGTAATCGAGAAAGATCCAATCTTCACAAACATCGCAAAAGTAAGCTCCTCTTCGGCACTGGAAGCCGGGGGCCAATAGTCTGGATCTGCCAGACCGTTCCGAAGAGCTAAAAGCCTTGTGTCTGACTCTGCGGTATGATGGGGTTGTATGCGATATCCACCGCCCGCAGACATTCCCGAAGGCGGCACGCCCGCCGAACGCTTGGATATGGCCTTCCGCAAGGTGCTCACTGTTCCGAAAGAGGCCCTTATGCGAGCCGAGAGGCGCGAAAAGCGCCAGCATGAAAAGAAGCGGGCCGCAAATAAACCGCACTGACGAACGGCTCGGCCTGTCACGTCTGCTATGGTTTTAGCGAATTGGCGTTGATTTGTCAAGTTAATTATTACCCTTATGAGGGAACAGGGCGGCTCAGTCATCGGATCAATCGAAGGCACGGTGAGCGCTGAAAAGTGGAGCGGGACCGTCAAGCTCTTGCCAGCCCCTTCAAGAAGTCGGTAATCTTCTTCAGATCCTCGAAGTCGCCGACCAGCTCGATGCGCGCCTTCATCTTTCTGAGGTCGTCCGGCTGGAACTGCCCTTCGCCGGCGTGAAGCAGCTTCTCCAGCTCCTTCTGGCTCACCGCCGGGCCGAATTTTATGGCGTAGTGTTCTATCATTTGTGCTTCGTCAGGAGGACAGGCAACTGAGAGAAAATGTGCTCGTCTTCAGTTTCGGGTTCCGTCGCAGGTGCCTGGATCGGGAACAAGCTTGCCTCCTCTAAATATTGGTGGGGGAACATATTACATGGTGGGCGAGGGAAGCGCTACCGCAAAATCTAGCCGTCGTCATGACGGCGAAAGCCGTCGAAGATGCTTTCCCGAAGCGCGATGCAAGAACCAAATCCCTGGAAGCGGCCGTCAAATACCTGGAATCGAAGTCGCCAAAATGAACTAAGGAATTTCGTATTCCGGCAAGCCCCCGCGCCCGGCAGATGGGGCGCGGTGAACAGCACCCCGGGCCTTGGGACAGATTCGTCAGTCCCCGGCTATAATCCTGGTTTGACACCGAAAACCGCATTTCTCTTCCCCGGCCAAGGCTCGCAATACGCGGGCATGGGCAAGGCGATGGCCGAGACCTACGCCACCGCGCGCCGCGTTTTCGAGGAGGCCGACGACGCCCTCGGCTTTCCGATCTCGCGCCTGTGCTTCGATGGCCCCGAGGAGCAGCTCAAGCTCACCGAGAACACCCAGCCTGCGCTGCTCACGGTTTCCACGGCCGCAGCCGAGGTGCTCAAAGATCGGGGCTTGACGCCCGATTACGTGGCCGGCCACAGTCTGGGCGAGTATTCGGCGCTGGTGGCGGCGGAAAGTCTGGGATTCGCCGACGCCGTCCGGCTGGTCCGCCAGCGCGGCCGGTATATGCAGGAAGCCGTGCCGCCCGGCGTAGGCGCCATGGCCGCGCTGCTCAAGCTGCCCGAAGGAAAACTGGACGGGGTGCTGGAGCAGGCGGCGCAGGGCGAGGTGGTGAGCGCCGCGAACCTGAATTCGCCGGATCAGACGGTGATCGCGGGACATGCGGGAGCCGTGGCCCGCGCCATGCAACTGGCCAAGGCCGCGGGCGCGCGCCGCGGGGTGCTGTTGCCGGTCAGCGCGCCCTTCCACTGCGCGCTCATGAAGCCCGCGCAGGAGCGCTTGCGAGTCGAGCTGGACGCCACGGGTTTCCGCGACCTTTCCCGGCCCTTGGTAAATAACTGGCAGGCGCGCGAGATTCAAACCGGCGCCGAAGCCCGCGAGGGACTCTACCAGCAGGTGCCCAACGCGGTGCGATGGTTGGAATCCATTCGCCATCTGGCGGGACAGGGCGTCGGGCGGTTCGTCGAGGTGGGGGCCGGCGGCGTGCTGACGGGTCTGCTGCGCACCATCGACGCATCGCTCGCCGGGCTGAAGTTCGGCGAGCCGGCCGACCTGGACGCGCTCGGCGCTGCGGGGTGGTTGGCCCCGAACCAGCGGTGACAAGGCGCACATGGCTTTGGTAAGCTCATCATAACGAGGTCGGTGATTACGGATATCGAGGGCATAATGCGTTGTCCGCGTTGCGGCGGCCGGGACGTTCGCCATTCCAAGCATCGCGGAATTAAGGACTCGTTCATGGTGGCGCTGGGAAGGCATCCCTTCCGGTGCCGCGCGTGCGATTACCGCTTTTATAGGAGCCTCCCGCGAGCAACTCGCGGGCAACCGGCAGACAACCCGGTTGGGCCCGACAATACCAAGGTCGTCTAGACCCGGCGCACGCGGACCCGGGCCTCGCCGAACAACACCTCGACCATGCCGAAGTGCTCGTCGTAGTATTGGCTGGAATACTGCGCCATGCGCTCCGAGGAAACCACAACTTCGGTGATGCCGGCCTGCACGATGGCGCGGGCGCAATCCATGCACGGCATGATCTCGACGAAAATGGTGCATCCCTCGGTGGCCGTTCCGGCGCGCGCCGCGTTGCAGATGGCGTTGCGTTCGGCATGTTCGATCCAAAGGTACTTGGCGGGCCGCACCAGCCGTTCCGGGACGTCGTCCCGGATTCCACGGGGGAACGAGTTGTAACCGGTGGACCGGATTTCATGGTTCGGCCCGACGATCACGCAGCCGATTTGGGTGTTGGGGTCCTTGCTGCGGCAGGAGACAGCCTTACAGATATCGAGGTAGTACTGGTCCCAGCCGGGGATGGATCGCATGGTTTCTCAACAAATGTAACAGAGTTGACGGACGTTCGACTTGCATTTTTCCTCGCGTTCAGGCAAGCTGAGAGGTTTTCCTCAGTTTGCCACATGCTCGAACGCGTGCTGTACCACGACCATTGTTTTGATGGGGCAGCGTCGGCTGCCTTCTTCAGCCGCTTTATCGCGGGCGCGGTCCACCCGGACGCGGAGTTTCGTTACACGGGAATGGCCCATAGGGCGTGCCAGACCTTCGATCCGGCGCTGTTCGACGGCGACGAGAACGCCATTGTGGATTTCAAGTACTCCAGCAATCCCCGCCTGACCTGGTGGTTCGACCACCATCAGAGCGCGTTCCTCTCCGCGGAAGACGCGGAGCACTTTCGCCGCGACACCAGCGGGCACAAGCTCTACGACCCGAGCTACAAGTCCTGTACCGCGTTTATTTGCGCGGTGGCGAGTGAGCGCTTTGGCTTCCAGGCACTGGACCTGGCGGACCTGGTGCGCTGGTCGGTGGTCATCGACGGAGCGCAGTATCCGGATGCCAGGACGGCCGTCGAGCTGGGTGAGCCGGCCATGAAGCTGACGCTGGTGATCGAAGCGGCTAAAGAATCCGACATCGTGCGCAAGATCATCGGCTGGATGCAGTGGCGGCAGCTCCCGGAAATCATGGCCGAACCGGAAGTTCAGGCGCTCTTCGAGCCTCTATACAGGCGGCACCTGGATTCGATGGAGATCATCCGGAACCGGGCGCGCCAGGAGGACGGCGTGGTGTATTTCGATCTGGCCGGCTACGACATGGAAGGCTACAACAAGTTCATCCCGTACTACCTGTTTCCGGCTTCCACGTACACGGTGTCGGTGAGCCCATCGAGCTACCGCACCAAAATTTCAGTGGGCTCGAACCCGTGGGCTCCGGCCGCGCCGAAGCACAATCTAGCCACCATTTGCGAGCGCTACGGCGGCGGCGGTCACGCGCGCGTGGGCGCCATCAGCCTGGAGCCGGGCGCACTTGAGACAGCCCGCGCCCTGGCGGCGGAGATCGTGGCCGAACTGAAGTCCTGAATAGATCCGAAGGAGGAAATATGACTCTAAACAGAACAATGAGCGCGATTTTCATAGCGCTCCTATCGATCCCTGCCACGGCACTCGAGCGGCAGGATGTGACGTTCAAGGTATTTCAATTCCCCGCCAGCATGAAGCCGCGCATCGACGGGAATCCGGACGACTGGAATATCGTGCCGGACAGCTATGCCATCACCATGAGCGAGTTCATGGACACGGAACAGGGCCACGGCTTGAACCACGACCCGAAGAAGATGGATGTCAAGATCAAGGTGGGATGGGTGAAGGGCGAGAACCGCCTGTATTTCCTCTACGAGGCGTACAAAGGCTACTGGGATTTCTCCCTGCCGGGATTGCACAACGACATTTTCGAAGTGGTCGTGGACGGCGATCTTTCGGGCGGGCCGCTGATCGACCAGTACCATCGGGAGATCTTCACTCCCGAGATGGTGGGGAAGCCGGCATCGGTCCTGGACCCGCGCATCGATCGCGAGACAGCTTCGCGGCAGAACCACGGCGTGACGGCGCAGAACTATCACATTTTCACTCCGCCGGGTCCCAACAAGAACTGGGCGATGGAGTGGGGCTGCCCGCAGTACGGCGTCGATCTGCCCTATTCCGAGCACGCCTACAACTACAGTTTCAAGCCCGGAGAGTCCGGCAAGCTGATCCTGGAGTTCTATATCACTCCCTTCGACTATTCCGGCTGCGAAGGTCCATGGCGCGCACTGGAGACCCAACTGACAGAGAACAAGCTCATCGGCATGGGACTGGGCCTGATCGACTGGGAGGGCGCGGACACCAAGGTGCGCTATGGTTTCTGGAACATCTCTCACCAGCAGTTCTGGTACGGCAACGCATCCCTGCTGGTGGGGTTCCGGCTGATGCCGCTGGAGCCGCAGTTTCAGAAGACGGTGGAGAACAAGTACCCGGTAAGCGGCGAAGGGTTTCCGGGCGGCACTGGCGGCAGGGGGCCGGGCGGGGCACCGCCGCCGCCGCGTCAATAGCCGTTTTCGCGCAGCTTCTCGACCGTCAGCGAGGGCTTCACGTCCAGCTTGCGCAGAAGCTTTTCGACGTGCTTGGCGAGGATGTCGCACTCCAGGTTGACACGCGCGCCGGGGCGGTAGCCGCCCAGGGTCGTGTTGCGGTGGGTGTGCGGAATGATGGCCACCGAAAGCACATCGCCTTCGAGCGCCGCGATGGTCAGGCTGATGCCGTCAATGGCGATGGAGCCTTTGTAAACCAGAAACGGGTCCAGCTCCGACGGCACGCGGATTCGCAGCCACCAGTTCTCATCGCCCAGGGCTTCGAGCGAGAGAAACTCGCCGGTGCCATCGACGTGGCCCTGCACGATGTGGCCGCTCAGGCGGCCGGCGGGCGAGAGCGGGCGCTCCAGGTTCACGCGCGATCCGGCGCGCAAATCGCCCAGGTTGCTGAGGCGCAGGGTTTCGGGCGCAAGGTCGGCGCAGAACGAATCGGGGCGCGGATCGACGGCAGTGAGGCACACACCGTTGACCGCAATGCTGGCGCCCACCGTCAGGTCCTCCGCGACAGTTGCGCACCGCACCTTCAGGCGCCCGCCCGCGGAACGGCTGAGGACGGACTCCACTTCGCCCAGTTCTTCAATAATCCCGGTGAACATCCACGTATCCTTCCACGGCGAACTCGTCCGGCGGAATCTGGTGAATGGTGACGCCCCGTATGCGGATGGCGTCCGCGCGCCGGCGCCGCCCGAGGCCGCCGGCCAGCGGGAGCGCTTCCAAACCGCCCAGGATCTTAGGTCCGTAATAGAAAAAGATGCGGTCCACCATCCCGTCCTCGAGGGCCGTCCAGTTGACCTTGCTGCCGGCCTCGATCATGAGCGAAAGATAGCGTTGCCGGCCCAGCCAGTCGATGAGGCTGCGCAGGTCCGCGCGCCCGCCCGGGCCGTTGAAGATCAGCACCTGGATGCCGCGGTCTTCGAGCAGCTTGCGCCGTTCCGCGGAAGAGGCAGAAGTGGCCACCACCACTACATCGCCGGCGGCGCTGCGCGCCATTTTCGAATCCAGCGGCAGCCGGAGTTGCGAATCCATCACCACCCGCAGCAGGGGGCGGCAGCGCGGAAGTCCGGTGCGGTCGGTCAGCAGGCAATCGTCCGCCAGCACCGTGCCGATGCCTGTGAGATTAGCATCGTGGTCGTGACGCAGTTCCTGCACGTGGGCGCGGGCGCGCTCGCTGGTGATCCAGCCGCGGTTGTCGTCAGGCGCCGAGATCTTGCCGTCCAGCGTGATGGCGGTCTTCAGGGTCACCAGCGGCCGGCCAGTGCGCATGAAATGCAGAAACGGCTCATTCAGCTTGCCGGCTTCGGCGGCGAATGAGGCCGCCACATCCACTTCGATGCCGGCCTCGCGCAGCCGGCGAAACCCCTGGCCCGCCACGAGCGGGTTGGGGTCCTCAATGGGCGCTACCACACGCGCCACTCCGGCTTGAATCAGGGCGTCGACGCAGGGCGGCGTGCGCCCCTGGTGGGAACATGGTTCGAGGTTCAGGTAGAGCGTGGCCCCGCGCGCCTTCTCGCCCGCTTGCGCCAGCGCAATCACCTCGGCATGTTGCACACCGGCGTAGGTGTGGAAGCCTCGCCCCACGATTTCTCCATCCCGCACCAGAACGGCGCCCACCATGGGATTGGGGCTGGCCAGCGACCGTCCCTTGCGGGCCAGGTCGAGGGCTTCGCGCATGTATGCGGGGTTCATTTTTCGAACAGCGATTGGATGAACTTTTCCGCGTCGAAGGGCAGCAGGTCGCCGGCTTTCTCGCCGACGCCCACGTAGCGGATGGGAAGGTTCAGCTCGCGCGCGATGGCTACCACGATGCCGCCCTTGGCGGTGCCATCCAGCTTGGCCAGCACGATGCCGGTCACGCCGGATGTTTCCGTAAACTTGCGGGCCTGTTCCAGCCCATTCTGGCCGGTGGTGGCGTCGAGCACCAGCAGCACCTCGTGGGGCGCGCCGGGGATCACCTTGCCGGCGGTGCGGGTCATTTTCTGAAGCTCCGCCATGAGGTGCTCCTTGGTTTGCAGGCGGCCCGCGGTGTCAACGATGACGTAATCCACGCGACGCGCGCGCGCCGCTTGCACGGCGTCGAAGAGCACGGCGCTGGGGTCGCTGCCGCCGCGCTGCCGGATGACCTCCGCGCCGGCGCGCTGGCCCCAGATTTCGAGCTGCTCGATGGCCGCCGCGCGAAAAGTATCGGCCGCGCAGAGCAGCACCGAGCGTCCCTCATGACGGAACCGCTCGGCCAGCTTGCCGATGGTGGTGGTCTTGCCCGAGCCATTCACGCCCACAACCAGGATCACGGCGGGCGGCTCGGCCACGCGCGCCGGCGCCCGCTCGCTGGCCTGGAGGATTTCGAGCAGTTGTTCGCGGATGAGGCCCTTCAGCCCTGCGGCGTCGCCCAACTGGCGGCGTTCGACGCTCCGGCGAATGCGTTCGAGGATTTCGTCGGTCGTGCGCACCCCGATATCCGCGGCGATGAGCGTGGATTCCAGATCGTCGAGCAGGTCCGCATCGATCTCTTTCCTTCCCTGAAGGGCGTCTTCGAGCGCGGAGACCAGCCCCGCGCGCGTCTTCTCGACGCCGCTTTTCAATCGCTCCAGCAGGGATGGCTCTTGCTCGACGGAGCCGAATAGCGTCTGGATCATTTTGCTCTATTCTACCAGCCCCGTTCGGCCCGCCCTTTTCCCGGGATGCCGGCGCGACCGGCCGTCAGCCAGCATAAGCAGGAGCAGGCCAACTCCTGCGAGCAAGCTGATTGCGGCGCCGATTCGCAGGCTCATCGGCCGGTACTCGAATGTAATCCGATGCTCGCCGGCCGGCACCGAAATGGCCTGGAAAGCTCCGCCCCAGCGCTCAATGCCGGCCGGATGCCCGTCGACGGTCGCGACCCAGCCGGGGTAGAACTGCTCCACCAGCACGAACCGGCCGCCCCGGTCCGCGCGCACGAGAAACTCTCGCTGCTCGGGGTTCCACGCGACGGGTTGTACCGTGCCGTTGGTCTCGTTCTCCCAACGGTAGGGCGGCCTGGCGTGGAGGTATTCGTATACGCGGCAAAAGATCTCCTTCCTGCCGACCAGCCGGAAGTCGGGGCTGGCGGCGAGGAACGCCTCGTGAGATTCGCCATCGTGCACCAGCACGTAGCGCACGCCGAGTGCCTGGAGCATGTCCACGTTTTTCAGATCCGTATCGAACAACCGGTTCGTGCGAAATGGAACCCAGTGCTGAATCACTGCCTTGTATTGCTCCGGCAAAAAGGGGTCGAAGCCCTCCGGGGTCGCCAATCCCCAAAGGCGATAGTCGGTCGGCGCCGGCCCGGCCGATCCGTCGCTCACCACGCGGTAATGCCGGTTGGCCCACATGGCGCGATAAGCGGTGTCGTCTACGCCCCCGATTCCGTACTTAGGGTGTTGATCGTCCACATCGCCCGGATTCGCATTGAACTGCCTGCTGGCGCCGAAGACCTTGTAGTCGACTCCGGCTGCCAGCAGCAGGATGGCGGCAAACCGGCTGCGGCGGCGGCCCGCCGCCCCACGGACCACGTAGAGACCCAACGAGAAAAGCGCAAGAGCGATGGCCGTTTCCGCCACCGCCCGGCCGCGGATGGCGAAAACACCACCGTGAGCCCAGATCCAGAGTTGACGGACCGACCAGGCCATGAGCGCCGTCGCCACCGCGAGCGCAAGCCATCGGGGCAGCACGCTTTGGGACCCACTCTTGAAGAAATCGTCCAAGGCGATGGCGGTAATCAATGCGGCCATGGCGGCGGCGCCTGCGTAGAAATTGAACGGCTGCATGGTGTCTTCCAAAGTCGGAATCCGCTCGACTGCGCGGATCAACGCGCTGAAGGGGTTCGCCAGCACGAGAGCAACAACCAAGCAAACAAGCGCCTGCAAATGAGGGCGCAAACTATGCCGCCGCACCGCCCACGCAAAAGCAAACAGGGCCGGCAACCCGAGGTACAGGTACATCCCGCCAGACTCGAATGCAGCGCTGTGCCCGGGATTGAAATCGAACCAATTCGGCAGCAGGTAACAGAGAAGCAGCCGCCAGCCGTACGCGCCCGGTCCGTACTTGGGTTCCAGCAGCATCCGCGATCTCGCTTCCATGGCAGGCAGCAACTGCGCCATGAGCAGCGGCACCGACGCCGCGAGCGCGACGCACACACCCACGGCCGCGCGCCAGTGTAAGCGGCTGGCCAGCGCATAGGCGACCAGCATTACGCAGTAAACAATCCAAGCTGCCGGATAGCCGGCCGTGAAAGACAGGGCGGATGCGGCGGCGACCTTCCAGAGAGGACGCCAATCCCGCCGGCTCACGGCTTCATCGACGCCCCACAGCCCCAACGGCATCCACGTCATGGAGCAGACCACACCGATGTGCCAGAACTGGGACAACATGTAGCCCGTGTAGGCGAAAACGGCCGCTCCGAAGGCGCTCGCCAGGCTCCCGGTTTTCCCGCGCAGCCACATGTAGGCCAGCAGGAACGCGAGCCACACGTGAAGGAATGTAAACGCTTCCATTGCCTTGAACGGGATTCTCGGCAGCATCCAGACGGCGGCATACATCAGCCACGTGGGAGGGTACAAGAACGCCGCTTGCACATTTCCGACAAACGAGATGCCGCAGTAGATCGAGGAGTCCCATTGCGGAATGCGCCCGTCCTTGAGTGCCTGGAAAGCGTAGCGCTGGAGGGGATAATGATAGCCGGCTATGTCGGAGTACAAGTATACGGTCTTAAAGGGCGGCAGATATTCATAAAAGAACGCATAGGTCGCAATCAGAGCGAGGAGGGCGACTCGCAGGCGTTCGGCACGCATCGTCTTACCCAAGATTTCCATTTTGGTTCCTGGCGGCTATTGTACACTCAACCACCTTCGCGGGAGCCGTTTTCCTTTCCATCGCGGCTCAAATCAAAGACCGCCGAGCCAGTGGTTCCAACTACGGGATGCGCGATACAATCACGGTGACCGCGACGTTTGCGGTCGAGCGAGCTTGTCTCAAAGCTCGCGCTCAGGTTGCGGGAAACGCCTTTCTTAAGACCTATGCCAGCTCTACCTCCAGTGCGTATTCCAGGCACATCGCTACAGAAGGGCCGCGGCCTGGCGCTGCTCGTTGCCTTCCTGGGCCTGTTCGCACTGGATGGGCTGCTCTTCCGCACGCCATTTTACCCATCGATCGTGCAGATGGACTCTTCCACCGGAGCCTTCGAGCTGACGCTGCGGCGGGAACAGCAGGCGCAGACACGGAACGGCGACAACCTGGTGGTCACTCTGGGCGATTCGCGCTTTGCGTATTCGCCGCGCCTGGCGAACCAAGTGACAGCGCAGACGGGATATGTTTTCCGGCACGCCGGGGTGGCGGGCACGGACGTCCGATCGTGGTACTACATGCTCCGCGATCTCGATCCGACCGCACGGCGGTATCGCGCCGTCGTATTCGGGGTGACGGATTACGACGACGAAGACGAGTTCTTCACGCCCGATGACGACATCCGCGCATTGCATTACGCGATTGCGCGGCTGCGCTGGAGCGATGTGCTCGAGTTTGCTCTATCGTTCCACAGCAGGAACGTCCAATGGGAAGCGTTGCGCGGGGCATCGTTGAAAGGAATTGTCTATCAGAACGATCTGCTGGCCTTTCTCGCGAAGCCGGCCGAGCGCATCCGGCGCGTGCGCATCGAGCGCCGCGACTTCGACAAATGGACTTATGACTACCTGGAAACTCCCCGGAGCATGGCCGGGCTTCAGATCGACTGGAAAGCCTGGAAGGTGACGTTCCCGCCGGGGCTCGACCAGGACCAGCAGGACACCGTCAATGGCGACCTGATGCGCGCGCCGGCGCCGCAGACCGGACGCGTGGCGGCCTTTCGCCGCGCGTGGTACGGCCGGATTCTGGACCGTTACCGCGGTTCGCGAACGAAGATTATTTTCGTGCGGCTGCCGCGCGGCCCAATTCCCCGCCCTGCCGGCCTGGTGCGGAAAAAGAGCGCCACCATCCGCGAGTTTGCCTCTCTTCCCAACGTCTTGCTGTGCGACGAACATGCTTTCGATTCTCTGGAACACCCCGAATTGTTCCGCGACGGAATGCACTTGAATCGGGCCGGCGTCGCGCAATTCTCGCCCATGCTGGCGGAAGATATCAGCCGCATGCTCGGCTCGGCGGCGCGGTAGCCATGCTCTTCAACACCACTCAGTTCTTCATCTTCCTCCCGGTGGTGCTGGCGCTTTTCTATACCAGCCCGCAGCGTTTTCGGAGATATATCCTGCTGGCGGCCAGCTACTTCTTCTACGCCTGCTGGAATTACAAGTTCATCGCGCTTCTGCTGACCCTGACGGCCATCGACTACACGGCCGGCATCTGGCTGGAGAAGGTTGCGCCCGGCCCCAGAAAGAAAGCGCTCCTGATTTTGAGTCTGTCGGCGAACCTGGGATTTCTCGGTTTTTTCAAATACTATAATTTCCTGGCGAGCAACCTGGCGCTGCTGCTGCGGAAGCCACAGCACGCGTTCTTCCTGGACATCGTTCTTCCCTTGGGCATCAGCTTTCACACCTTTCAAAGCATGTCTTACGTGGTGGACGTGTATCGCGGCCAGCAAAAGGCCGTGCGCAGCCCAATCGACTACGCGCTGTTCATCTGCTTTTTCCCGCAACTGGTGGCCGGACCGATTGTCCGGGCGCGCACTTTCTTCCGGGACCTGTTCAATTGGCGGCCGCCGTCGGCGGATGATGTTTCGACCGGCATTTTCCTGCTGACGCTGGGCTTGACCAAGAAGATGGCGTTCGCAGACCAGTTCGCCAAGGTCGCCAACCGTTATTTCAGCGATGTCGCCGGGAACCCGGGGATGGCGACCGCCTGGAGCGGAGTGTTGGCCTTCGGGCTCCAAATCTACTTCGATTTCTCGGGTTACACGGACATGGCGATCGGGATGGCGAAGCTGTTCGGCTTCCATTTTCCAGTAAACTTTCGCCGTCCCTACCTGGCCTCGAGCATCACGGACTTCTGGCGCCGCTGGCACATTTCGTTGTCGAGCTGGCTGCGGGACTATCTGTACATTCCGCTGGGCGGGAACCGGCATGGGCAGTGGATGACGTACCGAAACCTGGCGCTTACCATGCTGCTGGGGGGACTGTGGCACGGGGCAAGCTGGAATTTCGCGATCTGGGGCGGATACCACGGAGCGCTGCTCAGCGTGGAAAGGGTTTTCCGCGGCGACCGGCCCATGCGGGAGGAATGGTCCTGGCTGTACCCGGTGAAGGCCGTTCTGACGTTTGGCCTGGTGCTGATCGGTTGGGTCTTTTTTCGGGCAGCCGATCTGCCTCAGAGCCTACAAATTCTGGGCCAGATGTTCTCCCGCCCGGGAGGCCACACGCTCCTACAGCACTGGCATGTGGGGCTGGCTCTGGTAGCGCTGGCGCTGGCGGTGGTGGAAGAGAAGTTCGAATGGTTCGAGTGGGTCATCCAAGCGCCCGCGTGGGCTTACGCCGCGGCACTGGCGGCGATGTTCCTTTGCGTGGAGATTTTCGGGGTGATCGACGCCTCCATCCCGTTCATTTACTTCCAGTTCTAGCAGGCTCACACAGGATCACTGCGCCTTATTCGGATAATCAGATTATTTTGCTTGAAACTGTAACCGGATTGTGTCAAGCTTTTCGACACAGGGTTGATACTTTCGTCGCGAGCAAGGAGTGTCGAAGTGTTTTTATGCGGCCTCTTAGGAGATATTGGGGTACGGTTTACTGGAGTTACCGGCCTACGAAACGGGAGGAAGTATGAAGTCAAGGGGTAGTTCTCGGCTTTTCACGGGACTGCTGGCAGTTTGCCTGGGGGTATTGCTCAGCCTCGGCGCAACACCAGCCTGGTCGCAGGCAACCTCAACCAGCACCGTTACGGGTATGGTGACGGACCAGCAGAACGCCGCAATTCCGGGCGTAGAGGTCAGGCTCGTTGACGTCTCGACCAACACTACGCGGACCACATCGACCAACGATACGGGCCGGTACATTTTCGTCAACGTGCCGGCCGGAGTTTTTAACATCACCTTCAGCAAGACGGGTTTCACGCAGTCCAGGATCATGGGACAAGAGGCCCAAGTCGGCTCGACGTTGACCCTAAACACGGTCCTCGAGGTGGGAGCCACCACCACTACGGTGGAGGTCACGGCCAGTAAGGGCGCCGACCTTTCAACCACCAACGCATCGGTTGGGACGACCATCACCGCAGACGCCATCCTCTCCGCGCCGAACCTGGGCCGCGACGTCTCGATGCTGGCGGTGTTCCAGCCGGGTGTGACGCTCACCGGCTTCACGGCCGGGGCATACAATGACCAGAACACTTATATGATCGATGGCGGCAACAACTCCGACGACATGGGCGGAAACACCATCGGGTACCAGACCAACTTCTCCGGCCTCGGCGGCTCCCAGGGCAGCACCATCCCCTCGGGCGTGGTGCCGACCCCGGTCGAGAGCGTCGAGGAAATCCGCGTCTCAACCTTCAGCCAGACGGCGGACTTCAACAACTCCATCGGCTCCCAGGTGCAGGCGGTGACCAAGCGCGGCACCACTCAATATCATGGCTCGGGCTACTGGTATTATTACGGCACCGACGTTGGCGCCGCCAACACCTGGTCGAACGACCACACCCCGCAAGTCAGTTCGTCCGGCCAAGTTTTGTCGCCCTTTACGCCGATCGTTCCCAATCACCGCAACCGCGTGGGCGGCAGCCTGGGCGGGCCGCTGACTCCCAAAATCCTGGGGGGGAAAACGTTCTTCTTCGTTAACTACGAGGGCCTGCGCTACCCCAACGTCAGCACCTACGAGAGGCCGGTGCCTACCGACACCATGCGCGCGGGCGTGATCTTTGTCCCCAACTCCGCGGGGACATACATTCCCTACGACCTTAACCCCAACCCGGTCACGGTGAACGGCGTCACGTATCAGCCGGCCACGTGCCCCGGGGGCGGGTGCGATCCGCGCGGCATTGGGATCAACCCGATTGTTTCGAAGATCTGGTCGTATATGCCCGAGCCCAACGACCCGTATTATGCCTCCAATGGCGGTGACGGATACAATGTTGAGGGGTTCTTATCCTCTATCCGTGCGCCGCTCACCGAGAATTCGTATGTGGCGCGCGTCGATCATGATTTCGGCGACAAGTGGCGCTTGTTTGCCAGCTACCGCTACATGCGGCTCATCAACCTGACCACCAACCAGGTGGATATCGGCGGCTTGTTGTCGGGCGATACCAAGGGGACGCCGGCGGCAGTAGCTCCGCGGCCGCAGACTCCCGGTTACATGGTGATCGGCATGACCACCAATGTCACGCCCACCACGACCAATGAGTTCCGGTTCAATTACACGCGCAACTTCTGGCAGTGGGGCGATGCCAATGCGCCGCCGCAGATCCCCGGCTTGGGCGGCGCGGTCGAAATCGCCAGCGGCTACAGCAATTCAACCGCCGAAAGCAGCACCTGCGCCAACACCCTGATCCCTTACAACGTGGGTACGCAATGCACCCGGCAGCGGGTCTGGGACGGCCAGGACAAACTGGTCCGCGACGATTTGACCATGATCAAGGGCAATCACCTGTTCCAGTTCGGCGGCAACTACCAGCGCAACTACGATTACCACGAGCGCACCGACAACGGCGTGGGCATCAACGACCAGATCGTCTACCAGATCGCCAGCACGAACATCAATTTCACCAACTCGCCCTGGATTCCGACCTCGGTGCCCAGCACTTACCAGAGCAACTACCGGAACCTTTATTCGGAAGTGCTGGGCCTGGTCAGCCAGCCGCAGGTGGCGTACACGCGTTCCGGCAACAACCTTACGTTGAACCCGGTGGGCCAGCCGGCTTACGACCAGGACGTGATCCCGTTTTACAACGTGTATTTCAGCGACACCTGGCACATGAAACCTACCTTTACGTTGACCTATAGCATGGGCTGGGCGCTCGAACTGCCGCCTTATGAACTCAACGGGAAACAGCCCGAGCTGGTGACCGATGACGGCAACATCGTCAACACGGCGAGTTACCTGGCGAATCGGCAATCGGCAGCCTTGGCCGGACAAGTCTATGAGCCGATTCTGGGGTATGAGATGATCCGCAACGTGGGCGGGTCCCCGAAGTATCCCATGAACACTTTCTACGGCTCATTCAGCCCGCGGGTGGCGGCCTCCTGGAATCCCAAGTTCAGCAACGGCCTCATGGGCAAGCTCTTCGGCGACGGCAAGACCGTGCTGCGCGGCGGCTATGGCCGGATCTGGGGCCGTTTGAACGGCGTCAACCTGGTTCTGGTTCCGCTGCTGGGCATCGGCCCGATTCAAGCAGTCACGTGCGCCGGCGCCAGCATGACGGGGCAATGCCTGGGGGCGAACAACGTCGACCCGACGAATGTGTTCCGTATCGGAACCGACGGCATGTCGGCCCCGCTCCCGCAGCCGTCGCCAACCCTGGCCCAGCCCTTCTTCATGGGATTGAACGGCGCCGCCTCGGCCGGCGACGTCGACACGCTGGATCCCAACTACCGGCCGGAGCGCACCGACAACTTCAGCATTTCGCTGCAACGCGAGCTAAGCCAGAGGCAGATGCTGGAGGTGGGGTATATCGGCCGGATCATCCGCAACGAGTTGCAGGAGATGAATCTGGATGCCGTGCCGTACATGACCACCCTCAACAACCAGAGCTTCGAACAGGCCTATGCGACTGTCTACAATGCGTTGGCCAACGGCGTGGCTCCGGGCTCGATCGCGGCGCAACCGTTCTTTGAAGCCGCGCTCGGCGGCAAGGGAACCTATTGCTCGGGCTACGCCAATTGCACCGACGCGGTGGCCTCGAAGCTTAAGACGTCCTTTACGGAGACGGCGGTCTCGGATATCTGGTCGGCTCTGAACAAGGCGGATTCGTGGACGCTGGGCCGCACCATGATCAGCGGCGCGGGCAACGGCGTTGCGTCGCTCCAGGCCACGTCGATCTCGCTGACCACCAGCATGGGGTACGGAAACTACAATGCGCTGTACGCCACGTGGAAAGCCACCGACTTCCACGGCGCAACCATAGTTTCCAACTTCACCTGGGGCCGCATTCTGGGGACGGCGCCACTAGCGCAATATAACAGCGCCAATACCGCGCTCAACCCCTGGAACATGCAGTCCCAATACGGCCCGAACTCGTACGACATCAAGCTCCAGTACAACCTTGCCGTTTACTATGCTCCGCCGGTATACAAGGACCAGCGCGGGGTGGTGGGCCACGTGCTCGGCGGGTGGACCATTTCTCCTCTGTTTACGGCGCAAAGCGGAGCTCCACTTTGCGCCTACTACACCGAAGGGACCCTCACCGGCACCCAGTCCCAGGCTTTTGGCGAGTCCAGCTCGGGCGGCATCAGCGCGGCGAACGCCGGCGACTGCGCCGTGGGTTCCGCGCCATTAACCGGCACGCCCAGCGCCTATTACAATAACGCCGGTTCCGGTGGTGTGGGCACCAACAACCCCCAGGCCATCAATATGTACTCTAACCCGGCCGCAGTCCTGGCCGAACTCCGGCCGTGTGTGCTGGGCATGGACACCAACTGCGGCGGCTACGGCAACTTGCGGGGCCTGCCCACCTGGAACCTGGATGCCTCGGTGCTGAAGAACATCGGGGTGTGGAAAGAGGGGAAAGTCGGCGCCACCCTCAACTTCCAGTTCACTAACGTCCTGAACCACATGCAGCCGGGTAATGGAAGCTTGAACATGAGCAGCCCGGCGACGTTTGGCAGGATCACCACTCAGTCCAACACCCCGCGGCAGATGGAGTTAGGGATCCGGCTTCACTTCTAAGAGCGATACCCCCGGGCGGGGGCCGAGCGATCGACCCCCGCCACTCTCTTTCCGCGCCTCAACAGAACTTTAAGCAGCACACCGGGTATTATTAGGTATGATCCTGGATGCGGATTTTCTGAAGGAGATCGCCAAGGCGCCGGTGGCAATGCGGGCCATCACCAACCACCGGGTGCTGAACGAGGCCTATGAGTACGCCAAGCCCAGCTCTTTTTCGCGCGGCATGCGCATCGATTTGAACGGACTGGCCATCCTGTTGATCTCGGGAACGGCCAGCGTGGATGAGTACGGGCGGAGCATTCACATCGACGATTTCCGGGCACAAACCCGCCGCACGTTCCAGAACATCACCGGCTTGCTGGAATCGGAAGGCGCCACTTGGAAGGACGTGGTCCGGACCACGTGCTACCTGCGCGACATCGAGCGCGATTACTCCGCCTTCAACGAAGAGCGCACGGCCTTTTACGCGGAGCAGGAACTCGATCCACTTCCGGCTTCGACGGGAATTCAGGCGATTCTGTGCCGGCCCGAGCTGCTGGTTGAAATCGAAGCCATCGCCATGTTCCGGGCCGAACCGTAAATCAAAAACCCTCAAAAGGTGTAGTGCAGGCCGAACTGCACGATGCGCGGCGAGTAAAACATGGAGCTCACCACGCCGAAAGTGGTGGAGTTGATGTTCTGGTCGCCGGACCAGAATGTGGGGTGGTTGAGCGAGTTAAAGGCATCCATGAGCAGCTCCACCTTCTTGGTTTCGGTGATGTTGACGGTCTTCTTGAGCCGCATGTCGGTATCAAAGGTCCATGGGCCGCTGAACATGCGGCGCTGCAAGCCGCCGAGAGTTCCCGCGCCCGGATTGAAGAAGACCTGACCCGGGAAAGCCGGCTCGCCGTTGGTGTTCACTCCCGTTCCATCGGTGGAATTGATGGCGGATTGGGAGATCATCATGGGGCCATTTCCGGTCATCTGGAATTTGACAACATTGGCGAGTTGCGCGCCGGTGAGGGAGGTATCGGCCCCGTTGTAGTAGGAGCGCGATTCGCGGTTCAGCGTTCCCAGCCCCGACAGGATGGAGAACGGCGCGCCGGATTGCCATACCATGGTGCTCCCGAAGATCCAGCCGCCGATGACGCGGTCGAGCGGGCGGTAGTGGAGTTGATGGCCCTTGCCGAAGGGCAACTCGTAGAAGCCGTCGGCTTTGATCATGTGGGTGAGATCGAAGTTGGCGCGCGACCGCTCGAGACGGGGGTTGCCGAGATCGAGAAACTGCTGGATGCGGGATTGGACATCGCCATCGGCGTCGCTCAACACCTTGGAAAAGGTGTAATTGGCCTCGAAGCTCAGACCGGAACGCATCTGGTGGCGCGCCTCGAGCTGCAAGGAGTTGTAGCTGGAGCTGGAATAGTTGGTCAGCAGGTCGGTGCCCAGCGCGTTGGGGTTCTGGTAGAAATTCACCGAGCCATTCAGTGCGTTGGTCTGCAAGTAGTTGCCCAGCTCGCCCACCTCGCCGTCCTGAAGGTAATAGAGGACATTGGGATTGTTCAGCACGCCGCGGGCGAGCTTGGGGAAGACCGTGAGCGGCTGGCTGCCGGGGATGTTGGCATTGAAGTTCGGGTTGAAAACGCCGCTTTGCGCCATCGCCAGGAAGCCGTTGTTCTGAGCGCGCAGAAAATCCGGCAGGAAGCCGTTCTGGTTGATGATCACCTGGTTGTAGTCGAACCCGCGGTAGCCGCCGACCATGTGGTTGCCCACGTAGCGCGCTTCGAAGATCGTGTCCTTGACCTGGTGCTGGATGCCGAAGGAATACTGCTGCACGTAAGGGTGTCTCAGGTTCGGATCGATCATGCCGACCGTATTGAACGGGTTGTTGGCGTAATTGTCGGCGACCGTCAGAGGCACCTGGAAGGTGGGAGGCACGATCTGCGGCAGTCCGGTCGAAACGCGATTGGACAGGCCAGTGGTGGAGACGATGCTCTGTAACCCGTTGTTGAGCTCGAGCAAATATTCGGGCGCCAGGATCTCCTGGTCGTTCACATAACTGATGGCATAGCCGCCGCGAACCGCGGTCTTTCCATCGCCGAACACGTCCCATGCCATGCCGATGTTGGGAGCGAAATCCTTCCATTCGCGGCGATACCAGGGCCGGCCCGCGGAAGATCCGGCATAATTCAGGGTGGCGTTGGAGAGCAGGGTCTGCTCAGCGGTGCCTTGGAGCACGGGCGACAATTCGAGCGAGTCGACCTCATCCACGACACCGGGCAACTCGTAGCGCAGGCCCACCGTCGCGGTGAGATTCGGCAGCAGCTTCCACTTGTCCTGCGCGTAGAAGGAATAGCTGTCGTCGATAAAGTTGCGGATAAAGGGGGCGTTGGGGACAAATCCGGACGACCGGCTGGTGATATTGAAGGTCTGGCTATAACCATCCACATAGCCGCCCAAGGTGGCCAGCAGCGCGTTGGCAGTGGCGAGATCGGTGCTGCTCACGCCCGGCAGGTTTCTGCTGGAGAGAGCCGGTTGTCCGGATCCCATGGCCAGGCTGTAAGTGGGGACCACTCCGCTGGAGTCGGAGTAGCGCACACGCACCTGCTGGGTGTGAAAGCCGAACTGGATGTAGTGGCGGCCGCGCTGGTAAGCCGCATTGTCGGACAGGTTGTAAGTGTTGGTGTTGCGGCCTTGCGGTAGGAACTCATTCACGGGATCGGAAAAGAGCATGCCCGTCAGAATGTAGGAGCCAAAATTCTGCGAGGTGACGAAATAACCGGAGGTGAGATTGAAGCCACCGCGCACTTCGTTGGTGAGCCGCGCCGTGGGGGTCCAGCGCCAGGATATCGCCAACAGGTTGGCGTGCGTGGGATTGGTGACTTTGGGCACAGCCGAGTAGTCGTTTTCCAGGTCGGGCCGGTCGGAGTTATCGCGGTTCCAGAGGTACGAGCCGCTGAAGGCGTGGCGGGGGCTGAGGTTGTAATCGATCTTGCCCGTCACGTTGTCGTTGAGCTCGTTAGCCTGCTGGTTGAAGCGGTAACCGCCGGTGTTCCGGCCATCGCCCACGAGGGCGTTGTTGATCATGGAGGGAGCGGGCACCTGGGCCAGCAGGGTCTGCATCACGGGGTCGATGGAGGTGCTGCGCAGCGTCAGCAGGTTGACTTGGTGCACGGCGCCGCTGGCATCATTGTAGGTAAAGATGCCGGCGCGGGCGCTGGCGGTCAGGATGGTATTGTCCTGGGGCGTCTGCTGGTGCGCGCGGATGGCCTCGTAGCTGATATAGAAGAACAGCTTGTCCTTCTTGATGGGTCCGCCAAGCAAGCCGCCGAACTGATTTTGATTGAGGAAGGGCTGGCCGATGCCGGCCTGGTTATTGAACCAATCGTTGGCGGAGAAAGCAACGTTGCGGTTGTACCAGAAAAGCTCGCCATGGTTTTCGTCGGTGCCCGAAGGTGTGGAAAACGCGGCTTCGGTGGCGCCGCCGGAAGCCGCCGCGTTGCCGTTGGAGTTGACCATCGTCAGTTGCCGCACCTGGCCGATGCGCAACTTGTTGGGCGTGTAATCGAGCGCGTTGTCGCGGATATAGTTGTCCTGGATGTTGATGCCATCCAGGGTCATATCCGAATAAGACGTTCGCAGACCGTTGATCACGGTGGCGGAATTACCGTTGGCAACCACTCCGGGCTGCGTCTGCAGGATGGCGAGGACATCGCGGTCCAGGATGGGAAGGTTCCTGATCTGCTCCATGCTCACCGTGTCGGCGACTTCGGCGCTGGCGGTGTCCACGCCCTGAACCTCCGCGGAGACCTCAACGGTCTGGGTGACAGTGGGCAATTGGAGCTTAACTTCCGGCACGGAGGTTTCGCGCGCCGGGTCGACGGAGACGCCGCGCAGCGTGGTTCTCACGAAGCCGGCGGCCTCGACCGTGAGGTCGTAATAGGCGGGACGCACGGCGATGAAGTTGTACGAGCCGTCGGTAGAGGTCTTGGTGGTGAGCAGCGGCCTTTTGCCGCCCGCCAGGTACAGTTCCACTTCGGCGTCCGGCACCGCGGCGCCGGAAGAATCGACTACGGAACCGGTAACGCGGCCGGACAATTGAGCGGCCGAGGGGAGAACCGGCAGCAACCCAAGGAGAAGCAACCCACAAGCGTGACGCATAATCCTATTGGACACCAAAAATTCGCCGGACGTTTCAATGCCCTGCCCCGCTTGGTACGCTGGAGGTGAAATTGGTGACCGGGTTATGAAGCTTCGCGAAATTGCCGATCGGCTGGGGTGCCGTCTGGAAGGCGACGGGGAACTGGAAATCGCCGGCGTGGCCGGAATGGAGAATGCCGGGCCCGAGCACCTCACGTTTCTGGCCAATCCCAAGTACGCGCCCAAGGTGAAGCACACCAAGGCGGGCGCCATCCTGGTTTCCGAGGCGCCGGCGGGCGTTTCCATCGCCTGTCTGGTCTCCGAAAATCCGTACCTCGATTTTGCGCGCGCTCTCGAGTTCTTTTATCAACCTCCGCGGCCCGCAGCCGGAATTCATCCGCTGGCCCATGTGGCCGCCAGCGCGGTGGTGGGCGAAAACTGCTCGATTGGCCCGTTCGCGGTGGTGGGGGAGCGCGTGCGCATGGGCCGCAATGCGGTGCTCCATCCCCACGTGGCGATCTATGAGGGCGCTGAGATCGGCGACGATTTCCTGGCGCATTCCCACGCCACGGTGCGGGAGTTCTGCCGCATCGGCAATCGCGTGATTTTGCAAAACGGCGTGGTGGTGGGCGGCGACGGATTCGGGTTCGCCAAGCGCGCCGACGGCACGCACTTCAAGATGGTGCAATCCGGCCTCACGGTGATCGAGGACGACGTCGAAATCCAGAGTCTCACCTCGGTGGACCGCGCCACAATGGGAGAAACCCGCGTGAAACGCGGCGCCAAGATCGACAACCTGGTGCAAGTCGGACATGCCTGCACGGTGGGAGAAGACAACATCATCTGCGCGCAGACCGGCCTCGCGGGGAGCACGGTTCTGGAACGCAACGTGCTCTTGGCGGGGCAGGTGGGATCTTCCGGCCACCTGACGGTGCACGAGGGAGCCATTGTCTACGCGCAGAGCGGCATTGGCGGCGATGTGGCGCCGGGCGCGCGCATATCGGGATCGCCGGCCTTTGCCGCCAACGAGTGGCTGCGCGCGGTGACCGCCTACGCCAAGCTGCCGGAAATGCTGAAGACCCTAAGGGAATTGAAAAAGAAAGTCGATGAATTAGAGAAGAATGCCAAAGCAGACGCCAAACCATAGCGACCGGCGCCCGGTCGCGTACATGAATGAGAAGTTCCTGAACAGCCCCGATGCGCGGGCGTTGCGCATCCTGTCGGAGTTTCTGGAGCCTCTGGCGCATTTCCGCCGGGAGAAAGTGAGGGACACCGTGGTGTTCTTCGGCTCGGCGCGGCTGCGGGAGGAAGGCCCGCTGTCGGAGTATTACCAGGATGCCCGCACGCTGGCCAGACTCTTGACGGAATGGTCGGCCCAGTTCGTGAACAATTCCTACCGCTTCGTGGTCTGTTCCGGCGGAGGGCCGGGGATCATGGAAGCGGCCAACCGCGGGGCTTCGGAGGCCGACGGGAAGACCGTGGGGCTGAACATCGGCCTGCCGTTCGAGCAATTTCCCAACCCGTACATTACGCCCGAGCTGAGCTTCGAGTTCCACTACTTTTTCATGCGGAAATTCTGGTTCGCTTACCTGGCCAAAGCGCTGGTGGTGTTTCCGGGCGGTTTCGGCACCATGGACGAGATGATGGAACTGCTGACGCTCTCGCAGACCCAGAAACTGGCGAAGAAGCTCACCATCGTGATTTACGGGTCTAAGTATTGGAAGGAGATTATCAACTTCGAAGCGCTGGTGCGCTACGGAACGATCTCGCCCGAGGACCTGAAGCTGTTCCAATATGCCGACGATCCGCAGACGGCCTTCGAGCTGCTCAAAGCCGGCCTGACGACTTACGCCATGCAGTCCGAGACGCCCGAGACGCCGGCGATTTCGAGATCCAGGAACCCGCTGAAACCGGCGGGCACGGAGTAACGGAGGGCCGCGTGACCGGGATGTTCCGTCGCACCGTGGCGCCCGGGGTCGAGATGCGCCAGTTAGAGCCGCGAGACGCGGAAACGGTCTTCGCCGTGGTCGAGCGGAACCGGGAGCATCTGCGGCAGTGGCTGCCCTGGGTGGACCGGACGCACTCGCCCGACGACATCCGGCAGTTCATTCTCCGTGTGCGGGCGCAATTCGAGGCCGATCAAGGGCCCAACGCTGGAGTCTGGGTGGACGGCGCTTTGGCAGGCAATGTAGGGTGCCACCCAATTAACTGGGCCAACCGGAACTGCAGCCTGGGCTACTGGATCGATGCCGCACAGCAAGGCAAGGGTGTGATCACGCGTTGCTGCGCCGCAATGCTGGACTACCTCTTCGACGAGCTGCGGTTGCATCGCGTGGAGATACGGTGCGGGATTGGCAACACTCGAAGTTGCGCGATTCCCGAGCGCCTGGGCTTCACACGGGAAGGTCTGCTTCGCGAGGGTGAGTGGGTGAACGACCGGTGGGTGGACCTGGTGGTCTGGGGTATGCTTGAGGAACAGTGGCGATAGCTCCGTAAACCCAAAGATTTGATTTGCATCCCAAAGATTATCCTGTTAGAATCTGGGACAAGGCAGGGGTGTGGCAGATCGCGGGACGGGATCGTTGGTTCTTATGCGTACGGTTCTGAGCGGGCGGGTTTCGTTCATTCGCCGCTGCGTCGCCTGAAGAATTCTAGGAGGAGGTTAAGCATATGAAATCAGAGAGTCTACGCAAAGGGTTTTTAATTTCGGCTGCCCTGTTGCTGAGTTGTCAACTGGGCTTTGCGCAATCCGCGGCCATCCCTCCGGACAACACCTTGGCAGCCAAGGCAGTGGCTGCAGTTCAAGCCTCCGGGACAGCGGTGCCGGTTGTTCCCGCTGCGACTGTTGCAGCTATGGCAGCGGCCCGTCCCGTCATCTGGTTGAGCCGCAGCCTGGGCGTCGTGACGGCGGTCACGCCCGCCACCAGCGAGCCCTCGTTCTGCGAGGCACCCCTCGGCTCCTACTATGTCTTCTGTCCCGCCGGCTTGCAAACCGCTTACAGCCTGAAGCAGATTGTAGGCGCCAACGGCGGCGCTGGCATAACCATCGGGATTGTCGATGCCTTCGCCTACCCGTCCGCTCAGGCCAACCTGGCCCAGTTCGACTCCGATATGGGCCTTCCGGCCTGCACCACTGGTAACGGCTGTTTCACCTCAATTAACCTGAGCCCCTACAATGGCACGGGCAGCGGTTGGGACCTGGAGTCCATGCTCGACCTGGAGTACGCGCATGCCGTGGCGCCCAACGCGAAGCTCCTCTACGTTCAGGCCTACGACAGCAGCTATGGCGGCCTGGGCGCCGCAGAGGCCGCGGCCGTCGCCGCTGGCGCCGACATCGTCTCCAATAGTTGGAGCGGTGGCGAGAATACCTCCTTCGATTCCTCCTGGAATCTCGGCAAGCCTCTGCTTTTCGCTTCCGGGGACGGCGGCAGTTGGCCCCGCCAGGGATTCGTGGGTTATCCCTGCTCGGCGCTCACCGTGACGTGCGTGGGCGGAACCTCGCTATACGTCAACCACACCACTAAGCAGAGAACTTCGGAAGTGGGCTGGAGCGGCAGCGGCGGCGGCTGCAGCGGTGCTGAACCGATGCCTGCATGGCAGGGAAGAGACCGCTCGGGTGTGTGCTCACCACACCGCGCCTCGCCTGACATCGCGGCCATTGCCGATCCCGACACCGGCGTGGCCGTCTATATCAACAACCCAGATTGGACCCCCGGCTACTACCTCGTGGGAGGAACCAGCCTCGCGACGCCCGTGTCCGCCGGCCTGTTCGCGAACATCGACACCGCCCGCGTCAGCTTCGGCAAGGCCAAGTTCACCTTCTTGGACCCGACCATTTATAACGCGGCTGCGTCCAACTACAACTACTTCTTCTACGATGTGACAAGCGGCAACAACGGTTACGCCGCCGGATTCGAGTTCGACCTGGTCACCGGACTGGGCAACTCCAGCGGACCGGCGATGGCCAACCGGCTCCTGGGGCTCCCGTAGCCAGGAAGCCCGGACGGCTCTCGCGCCCAGCCGGCGTTTTCCGCCGCCACCGGCCACCGCAGACGCAGCCGACCCTGCAAGTGCGAGGAGCGCGTCGCAACTCCGTAAAACCTAAAGATTCGAGTTGCATCCCAAAAATTATCCTTGAGCTAAAATCTGGGACCGGGAGTGGCCGTTTGTTTTCATACGGTTGTCGTCAATGTGCTGTTTGGAACAAAGGTTGCTAAACACTAAGTTCGGACTGGGTGAAGCTCGGCTCGTAGTGTACCAGCCCCAGAGTAGCTGAGAATTCTGGCCGCGGCAGGCTTCCCCCGGTCATGTGAGAGGCGGTAGTTCTAAGGAGACACGTTGATGAACACAAAACGAAAACTGTTGTTTCTTTCGATGTGTTTCGTGTTCGCAGCCGGCAGTTTATGGGCCGACGCAGGCACAAATAATCCGGGTGCTTTCACCGACTCGATTGACTGGTGCCAATTCGGCTGCGCAGACGCCGCGTTTGCCACGCCGCAATCCTGGGTGTCGGCTGGCGGCCAAACCGGGCTCGTCGGCCTTGTCAACACGGAGCAGGACTTCTATAACCTGCAGCAGGGCGTCAACAGTTGGGATGGCAACTTCGACGCGAACATGGGCTTGGTCTACAATGGCTCCGATTTTGGGAACACGCCTACTGACATTGCCCTTACCTTCAATCAGGCCGAATCCGGGGTCGGCGCGTACATCCAGGCGTCCTTCTACGGCCCGTTCGAGGCGACCATTACGCTGTATAACGCCCTTTACCAGCCGTTCTTTAGTTACAGCGATAGCGGTACGTCGAGCACCGCCATAGGCACCGCGCTGTTTCTCGGCGCGCTTGCCACGACGGACCAGATCTGGGCTGTGCAGTTTGACGCCGTTGGCGTCGGCGGCCCTTACGAGCCGGATTTTGCCATCGGGACGGTAGGGTTGAATCCGGTTCCGGAACCGGGATCGTTGGTTCTTATGGGTACGGTTCTGCTCGGGCTGGCTTCGTTGATTCGCCGCCGCGCAGCCTGAGGCAGCGGCCCGTCCTATCGTCTGGCTGAGCCGCAGTCTGGGGAAGCCTGCGATTGTGGCTCCCGGCGGGTTCTACTTCTGCCACAGTACAACTCCGGCAGCTTCATAGCCTTCTGTCCCGCCGGCCTGCAAAGCGCTTACAGCGTGAAGCAGATTGTAGGCGGCAACGGCGGCGCTGGCATAACCATCGCGATTGTCGACGCCTATGCCTACCCGTACGCCGAGGCCAACGTGGCCCAGTTCGACTCCGATATGGGCCTCCCGGCCTGCACCACGGGGAATGGCTGTTTCACCTCGATCAACCTGAGCCCGTACGATGGCAGCGGCAGCGGTTGGGACTTGGAATCCATGCTCGACCTGGAGTACGCGCATGCCATGGCGCCCAACGCGAAGCTCGTCTACGTGCAGGCTTACGACAACTACTATGACAGTATGGGCGCCGCCGTGGGGATTGCGGCCGCCCACGCCGACATCGTCTCCAACAGTTGGAGCGGTGGCGAGGACAGCTACTACGATTTCTACTGGAACCTCGGCAAGGTTCTGCTTTTCGCTGCGGGCGATGGCGGCAGTTGGCCCACGCAGGGATTCGTCGGTTATCCCTGCTCCGCGCTCACCGTGACGTGCGTGGGCGGAACCTCGCTATACATCAACTTCGGCACTAAGCAAAGAACTTCGGAAGTGGGCTGGAGCGGCAGCGGCGGCGGCTGCAGCGGTGAGGAGCTGATGCCTTCATGGCAGGGGAGAAACGGCTCGGGTGTGTGCGCGCCATGGCGGGCCTCGCCTGACATCGCGGCCACCGCCGACCCCAACGCGGGCGTGTGGGTCTATATCGCCAACCCATATTGGTACCCCGCCTACTACGGCGTGGGAGGAACCAGCGTCGCGACGCCCGTGTCCGCGGGCCTTTTCGCGGACATCGATACTGCCCGCGTCAGCTTCGGCAAGGCCAAGTTCACCTTCTTGGACCCGACCATCTATAACGCGGCTGCATCCAACTACAACTACTTCTTCTACGATGTAACAAGCGGTGACAACGGTTACCCCGCCGGATTTGAGTTCGACCTGGTCACCGGACTGGGCAACTCCAGCGGACCGGCGATGGCCAACCGGTTCTTCGGGCTTATCCCCTAGCTGTTTTTCGGCGCAATTCGGTTTCGGGCAAAATCGCGGCTCCCGACGAGCGCAGCGCCACCAAGCGGCGCGTGCAACCCAACTTCTCATGCGAATCGAGGGCAGGGACCACCAGCTCCGAGTCACTCGGTCGCTTCTCGCGGACGGCCCGTGAAGATCCGCTGTATGGCCCACTTCAGCCGGGGCGCCTCTCGGCCCGCGTGATTCCCACCCAGCGCCACATCTCGCGGCATCTGGCGTGCAGCAGGCTGGCTGTGGCGAACTCGTTCAAAACAAAGCGCGTGAATTCGAGTGCTAGAATCTGGCTTCTACAGTTCTATACGTTACGGGTCTTGCACCTAACGATCTCAATCAGCTAGACTCAAACAGAAATGGACGAGCGGGAGTAATTCAGTGGTAGAATGCCAGCTTCCCAAGCTGGACGTCGCCGGTTCGAATCCGGTCTCCCGCTCCATGTTTTCAATCACTTGCAGTCCTCGCCAAATCAGCTTTTGTCTCATTT
>Ga0181538_10001296_pt1 | contig 28287 bp, 18 predicted proteins | sample PEATcosm2014_Bin_40_FD_119773 | JGI IMG/M metagenome (GOLD analysis project Ga0181538, IMG submission 119773) | Peatland microbial communities from MTU Mesocosm Facility, Houghton, MI, USA - PEATcosm2014_Bin23_30_metaG | ecosystem: Environmental > Terrestrial > Soil > Wetlands > Peat | place... | reverse complement strand
TTCGGAAGCGTAGGGCCGTGAAAACGTCGCCGCGTAGGCTTCCGTAGTAATGTTGCACGCTTCGCGCAGGCACCTGATTTCCGCCTCCGACTTGACCCTCCGCAATCCCCAGAAAAGCGAGCCGGCATCCACTAATTTTGTCGGGCTCACAATCTCACTCAGCCTGCAGAATTCAAGATAGGAGATATCAAGAGTCTGTTCGAAGCCGAGTTCCATGCCAATGTTCTTGCCAAGGATACCGCGCTCGCGCAGGGCCTCGCGAATCATCTCTACCGGCGCACGTGAGAGCTCAGTGTAGTAACGCACGTCCTTGATCCACGAGAACCTTTCAGCCTCCTCTTTGTGGCCATAGTGGGTAAAGAATACCGCTTCTCCGCTAAGGGGCAAGATCACAAAGAAAGGTCGTGAGACGCTTCGTACTGGCGAAGGGTAACCCGTGAAATAGGCGAGATTCATTCCGGAGGTCAGCAGAACCCCCGCAAGCCCTTCCGGTTTCATCAGTGCTCGCAGCCGCTCCAACCGTTTGGGATACTCTTCGCGAGGAATCGCGGGCAATTCCCTCATAGTTGTATGACCTCCGGATAGTTTGTGACTCGTCGAGTAAATCCTCGATTTGTACCTGCCGCCTTCCGAAACGTCGATGCAAGACCGCTCTCGAACATAACCCCTCCTGGCCCGCAAGTACGTTCTATCACAGGTAGTGCATGAATTTGAATTTGTAGTGTCGACTTTACTTCGCCACGTGGCGGCGTGAAGCCGCCCGGACGTTCGGCTGCTGTACCACGACGCCACACAGCCGCACTAAGGACAGTAGGTCTGATCGCAGCCCTTGATCTCGAGTGGCGGACGAATCCGAATCACCCCCACTTTATAGCGTTGCTGCGAGTCTTTGCCGTCGATTCCCAGATTGATGCGGGGAGTGCCTTGCGAGTCCGCCAGCGCGATTCGCACGTCGTACGTCCCCGGGGCCAAGTCTTTCTTGAGATGAAACACGGTCGTGAGAGAATAATCCTGCCCTTTCACCCAGGTGGTGGGGTCAAAGCTGGAGTCCACCTCCGCAAACTTCTCGTTCCCCGCACTGTCAGTGAGATACAATTTCAGCCAGTGTTGGACGTAAAGGCGGCCCACGTTCCGGTTCACCCAAGTCTGACGAAACACCATAAGATTTCCGCCCGGCAACTCACTAGGCCAGCTTAAAGACGTGGGTACCAATCGGTAACCCAAGCCTCCGCTCTCGAGGCCGCGCTCGATGAAGCTGCGGTCGTCCTGCATAACCCGCTTGTAGGCGGTGGCGTCAAAGTAGAAGTGGGCAAAGTTCGAATGCCACTCCAAAGCGAGATCGAGATTCTCGTCGCACGTGCCGTGGATGGGCTGGCTCTTCATCAATCCATAGTCCCAGTTACCCTCGGCGATAATGGGGTGAGTCCGCCAGTACTGGTCCTTGAGGTCACGGTCCCAGTAACTAAGCCCATCAATATAGCCGGTCCAGATTAACGCGAAATTGTGGGCGAGGGCTACGTCGAGGGCTTTCGTGTACAAGCGGTCTTGAAGGGTTTTTTCCACCTCCTGCCGGTCCCAGTCGCCTGAGGCCATTTCAAATAGCTGGATGTTCTTGATCGTGTCGATGTAAATCCCCATGAGCTTGGCGAGCAGGTCATGCTTGAACCGGAGGCTCGGGAACTTGTATTTGGAATACCAAGTGGCCCAGTCTGCCCAGTGGCCATAGCCCATCACCTGAAGGAGAATCACCGGCGAGCCGGGCTTGTCGTACTTCGCAGCGAAGGCGGTGAGCAGTTTCTTGAGCTGAGGAAGATAGACGGATTGGTAGGAAGGGTCGGCATAGTCCGGCTCGCGCCGCTTGACGCCCCCGTTTCCGACATACTCCCGGTAGCGAGCACCCTTGGCCCAAAGCCAGTCGGGACACGGGACACCGCCCGGTTTGCCGCTCCATCCCGGATCGTCCGTGACCCAAAAGCGCAGTACAATTTGCTTGTCTCTGGCCTTCCAGTAGTCGATGACTGCGTCAAAGTCTTTCCAATCAAACTGACCTTCCGACGGTTCTGCCGCGGCCCATGGCCAATCCAACAAGACCCAATTGAAACGTGGGGCATCGTCGCCGAAAGCAGTGGTATTATCCGCCAAGGAGAGCTTTTGGCCGTATTGTTCCGGCGAGAAATCATAGTATGACCCGGCCCACAGTCCCCAACCCATGTAGGGATTGGCGAGCGGTTCCTGAGTCTCAGTGGGAATGATCAACCTTGTATCGCTGCCCGCATTTGCCGATGATGGGCTTCCCGACCGCGCAACCAAGCTTCTCAGCCCAACCCCCACAACCAGGAGCCCCGCCACGGCCACAAGATACTCGAGCATCTTTGTCCTATTACGGACGTTCAACATGCTTGTCCTCCGGCGGGATCTCTATCAATGCAGTCGCTCATAGCAACAGATGACGGATATCTGGAAACCATGAAGCTTGTTCCTCCTCCTCCTTCCTAAGGAAGGGCGCGGAGTGCTTGACGGGTACGCCAACGCTGCCACTAACGGCCCCGGCCCCTCCTCCAACTGAGGAGGGCGGTCATTTTCAATGCGGCGTAGGAAGCAGGACGAATCAGCGGGCCGCAAGCCACTCCAACGTCTGGTCTAGAAACTGTCCAGCAAAACTCCAGGTTTGAAAACCGGCTCCCCAATGTGGGGCTATATCAGAGGTGAACACCATCGTCCGGCCTTTTCCGTAACGGCCGACCGCAATCAACGGATCGCCAGTCTCCTTGATGACTGCAAGCACCTTCGCATTGCCTTTCGCCTTCACCTTGTTGTAACCCGAGAACATCAGCTCGGGGCCAAAGCGTATCCCGCGGAGAATGGGATGGGTGCGAAGCAAAGCCTTGGCTTGAACCCCCTCGGGAGTCTCCACCCGGTCATCGTTCACGGCTAGACAATCCACCGGAAGAACCTCCTCGACCGGTGTTCCCCGGTAGTTGCCGGCGTTCTGACGGCCCACGAAGCTGAAGTACCCGCCGATCATCAACAGTGAACCGCCGCACCTCACGTACTCGCGGATCCCCTTTAATCGGTTGGGGCCCATGGGAACCCGCGTCGAGCGCTCGACCGGGTATAACACAATGGAGTCGCTGTCGATGTCGCTGAGGATCAGGACGTCGTATTGGCTGAGCGCCTCGGGCGTTTCGGGAAATTTACTCACCACGTCCCAGCCCGCGATGTAGCTGACTTCGTAGCGTGGGTTCCTGCGCCACAATTCCAGGATCTTCTCAGCCGAATTATCCACACTCGCACCCCGCAGGTCGTAAGAGAAGCTGCTCGCCACGCTCAAGCTTGCTGCAGTGAACCAGGAGTCGCCGGCGTAAAGGATGCGAATGCGCTTGTTTGCGTTTTCCTTGTGAGCGCCTTTTCCGGCAGATCGAGATTGATGTCGTAGCAAAGTAACGGCCTCCAGATCAAATCAGATCGAGGGGAAACTCCGACAAGTTAACCAGCCCGTTTTTACCGACAATGTAGTTCCGCTCGAGGCGGACTCCACCTTGCAGCGAAGTAGCGTAGCAACCGGGTTCCAGGGCGATCACATCACCTTCATCAAAGACATGATCCCCGCCGGGAATAATCCACGGCGGCTCCTGCGGATCAAGTCCGATACCATGGCCCGCGTGGTGCCAGAACGACTCGCGGACAAAATCATACCTGTCAACCAAATCGCGAATCGCCTTCCACACCAGGCTCGCGCGCACTCCGGGACGAATCATCCGTTCCGCCTGTTGGAGTGCGGCCCGTGCGATCTCCCAGGCCTCCCGTTGGAGTTCCGTGGGTTTGGAGGCCACGAAGGTGCGGCAAAGATCGGCATGGTAGCCATGAAAACTGGGATAGATATCGAGAATACAAAGGTCGCCAGCCTCGATTCGGCGGTCGACGGGAGTGCCCCCTCCGCGAATGGCGCGAACGCCGCAAGCAAAGTCGCCATTGACTTTCAACTGATATCTCGCCCGCTTAACGATTGCCCCGTGCACTTCATTGAAGAGCTCCAGCTCTGTAATTCCCGGCTGGATGACGCGACGCGCGGCTGCATAGCCGGCTTCGATCGCCTCTACACATTGCTTGATCAGCTCGATCTCATCAGCGTCTTTGCGCCGGCGGGCCTGGCAAAGCCCCGGCGTTAGATCGTGGATGTTGGCTGCGGGCCAGCGGCGAGCTAACAACTCAAAAAAGACGCAGTTCAGCCGCTCACGCTCGATTCCCAAGGATGCTGTCGGAGCGTTGATCTTCCCGATCGCCTGCTCAAGACTTGCGCCGGCCCGGGCTACCACCGCGGCAAAGCTCACCGGCCAATCTATGGAGTAACTTTCGTAAGTCAGCACCTCATCAGCCGTGCACATCGAGGGAGCCGAATCCGTCACGAGAATCGTACGGCGATCCGGCGTGACCACCAGAAACTGAGGAGACTCCTCTTCGCGCAGATGGCCCGACAGATAATATATCGTGCGAGGGCTAGAGAGAACGGCGACATCCACGCCCTCAGTCTCAAGAACCGCCTTGAAGCGGTTCAGCCTCACTGTACAACCATCCAGGCTCAGCATCGAAGTCAGGCTCGAGTGAACAAAGTCAGTGCTGGTTTGCCTTCAGGCCATCTTGTAGATAAACGGGAAACAGCCCTCGGTATAGCCTCCGGCGGCCATTTCGCCGCCGTCGATGACTAACACGGAACCGGTCATGAAGCGGCTTGCCTCGGAAGCAAGGTAGATGACGATGCCCACAATCTCATCGGTTTCGCCAATCCGTCCCAAAGGTATCTTGTCGACGATCGGCTTCATGTACACTTCCGAGTCCAGGAAACTCTGGTTGAGCGGCGTCCGGAAGAATCCGGGTGCGATGGCATTCACCCGGATGTTATATCTCGCCCACTCGATGGCAAGGGTCCGCGTAAGTTGTATGACGGCCCCTTTGCTGGCGCTATAGGCGAGAGCGCACGGACTGCCTATAAATGACAGCACGGAAGCTGTGTTGATGATCGAGCCGCCCCCTTGCTTTATCATCTTGCGAGATGCCGCCTGGTCGCAGAGGAAAACTCCGCGGGCATTGACCGCCTGCACTTGGTCCCAACCTTCAACCGTCTCGTTGTCTGCCGTGGCGCCGCCGCCGTTCGCGGCGTTCGCCACCATGATGTCGAGCCGCCCGAATCGCGCTACGGCGTCATCGACCAGAGCGTCGACTTGATCCTTAAGAGAGACATCGGTGAGCCGGAACGCCACGTCGTTTCCCAGCGAACTCCGCGGTTCCTTAATGTCCGTTCCCAGCACCTTGACACCGACCGAACTTAGACCACGCGCCATGGCGCTGCCCAGGCCGCCGGCCGCTCCCGTTATCACTGCGACCTTGCCCTCGAGATCAAACAACTTGCTCGCGTTTGCCATTGTCCTTCTCCCCCTTATCTCTATGAACCCTTCCGAAGAATTCGTTCGACCGTATTGAGCCCGTCCGCCGGGGTCACGGTGATAATGGACAGTCGGGCGAAGTTCGAGGCCGTCTGGACTTCGCGGAAGCCGGAGCCGGTTATGATTGCGACCACGGTTTCGCCTTCACCAACCGCGTTGGCTGCAATAAGCTTCTCCACACCAACCCAGGCAGCCGCGGCTGACGCCTCCGCGTAGATTCCTTCGCGGCCTCCCAGGGCCCGCTGCGCCTCAACTGTCTCTGGATCGGTTGCGAAGAGGAGTTGTCCGTGCGATTCCCGAATCGCCTCAAGGGCCTCGATGCCGTCGGGCGGATTCGTCATCGCAATCTTCACCTGGATCGTCGTCGGAGCGGCAGGGACCTCCAGGGCTTCCAAATCCTCGCGTGAGCGGATGCCACGTTCAAGTGCTAAAGCCAAGCGAGTGTAGCCGTCCGGAAGGATCCCTACCATCCGCGGCAATCGCATCGCCTCTCCAGTAGACTTCAGATCCACAAACGCCCGCCAAATCCCGGCCAACGTTCCGCCCCCTCCCAACGGAACCGCAATCCAGTCGGGGACTCGGCCCAGTTGTTCGAAAATTTCCAGCCCGATCGTCTTTGGTCCCTCTTGCTGGAAGGGGTTGGCACGCCGGTAAGTCGTCGTCTCAAACAAGCCGAGCGTCCGGCAGGCACTGTTCACCCACGCCAGCGCCTCGGCGTTCGGTCCCTGGTACCTCAGAATAATGGAGTTGTAAAATGCTAACGGAACAGCGCGGAAATCCGGCGTGTCTCGGGGCATTACGGTGATGTTCCGGCATTGAGCCCGAGCTGCGTAAGCCGCCGATGAAAGCGCGGCGCTGCCGTCAGAATAGAGCATCACTGTGCCGCACCCGAACTCCCGGGCTTTTGTGAGACCGATCGAAAGCGCCCGATCCTTGTGTGAACCGGTCGGATTCAGGCACTCGTTCTTGAGATAGATATCGCATCGACTCTCACTCCGGCTCTTCTGTAAGGGCGTGCAACCTTCACCGAGAGTAACCGCCTCCGATTCGGGTCTAACCGGCAGAAAGGCGCGGTATCGCCACATCGAATCGTCGGGCAAACGCTCTTTCTCACGCTTCAGTGAGTACTCGAAATCAAGGTTGCCACTGCAACGGGGGCAGGTTGCTTGGTACCGGTCTTCTCGTGCGATGCTCCGGCATCGCTGGCAAATCGCGCGGTAACTGGACGTGGACGAATTTCCTCCTTGTTGGCTCTTCACACGCACTAACGCCCTGTCTCCAGTCGCTTCTAACCAGCCCTAATCGTGCCTACAGGCCGCTGATATTCCGGGACGAAAGGCTCCGGAGACTCTCCAGCACCTCTCTAAAACTTGAACCTCAGCGCGAACTGGATCTCGCGCGTAGCATGATTGGTGCTCAGGAGTGCGCCGAAGGTCGGGTCTTCGAACTCGATATCAGGCGTTCCGAAATTCGGCGTATTCAGGATATTGAAGACTTCCGTCCGGAATTCGAGGGTCTTCCCCTCGCTGAAGACAAAGTCCTTGTGAATCGTGAAGTCGACTCCTGTGAATCCCGGACCTTCCACGATATTCCGCCCGGCATTTCCGAAGGTGCCGGGATTAGCGTAGGTGAAGGCCGCGGGATTGAAGAAGCACTCGATGGACTTATGCCCGGTCGGACATCCGTAAGAAGCCTGGGTGGCCTGCCCGTAAGAAAAGTCTTTGGGCTTGCCCACCAGATTAGGACGAGCCGGATCAAAGTAGGCTGGCGCGTCCGCAGGGTCAAAGTAGGTCCCGGGTGTAAACCAGAAGCCGGTTTGCAGGGCGGCAATGCTTCCAATTTCCCAGCCCCCGAGTGCCTGGTCCACGGCGCCCCGCCAGTTGCCGCCAAAACGACGAGCGTGTCCGAAGGGAAGTTGGTAGAGCCAACTCGCCACGAACCGATGAGTGACGTTAAAACCCGAGTTGCCGTATTCTTCTCTAAAGTCGCGTGCGTCGCGGATGTCGTCGTTGCCACCTGAACCCGTGTTGGCGAGAGCCGTTGCTTGGGGAGCGTCGTCAAGGGCGTGAGACCAGGTGTAGCCGCCCATAAACGTGAGACCGTGGGAGTACCTCTTCTCGAGCTTCACTTGCAGCGCATCATAGTTCGAAAAGGCCCCCGTCCAACCATACGCCGCACTTCCCAGGTTCGGATAGGGTCTTCGGGATTGTACAGAACTGTTGGGATTGGCAGTTGGAAAAGGCTGATTCACGTCTTCTCCGACCCACAAATGGTCACCGTGGGTCCCGGAATAAGCCGTCTCCAGCGTCAAGTTAGAAGTAATCTCGCGTTGGATGGTGACGTTCCAGTTTATGGTGTAGGGTGTCTTCGGGTGGAAAGCAACAGGGAACAGCAGCGATTGCGAAACCAAGCTCGGATTGGTGGCCCAATCGGAAGGAAAACCTGTTGCCATATTCGTGACCGGCACCACCACGTTGCCTGTGATTGGATCAATGGGCCCAGTTGGGGGAGCAAAGACGTCTATATCGGACTCCCAAGGAGGATTCAACGGCAAGTCGATCGTGAAAGTGGTTTGATCAAGGTTCATGAAGAACACGCCGCCCGCCGCTCGAATCACGGTGTTCGGAGTCAAACGATAGGCCAACCCCACTCTCGGACCGAAGTTACGATTGTCCACGTAAGCGAGACTATTGCTGTTCGACCACTCCACCGGGAAGCTGGGCGGCAGTTGAGGCGCAAGGTTTTTGCGGGAAGCCGGCATCACATAATCGCCATTCGCAAGATCAATGTTCGTAACCCGGTTGAAGCGCTCGTGGTCGGAACTCCCGAAATCCCACCGCAACCCCAGGTTCACGGTCAGCTTTTTCGTAGCCTTCCAGTCGTCCTGGATAAACAGCGAACCCGCTTTGCGACCACAGTCCGCGAGAATGGTATTGCTGAGGTCGTCGGAGGTCGGAATTCCGAACAGGAACTCCGCCAGCGGCGAGCCGACAGCGGCGGTGCCCACTGACGAGGGAGCGTTAAGATCGGCAGTGAGAATGCCGGTAAATCCGTATTCAGCCACGGAAGCCGTAGCCTCAAACTGCGTCGTCCACCAACTGAACACATCGCCCCCAATTTTAAAGCTGTGCCTGCCGCGAATGAGAGTTAAGGTGTCATACAGCATCTGATTACGGGAGGTAGTTAGCGTGGGGGTAAAACCGGCGGCGCCGATTCCAGCGACCCCAGCGATACTGATTTCCGGCGGGCCTCCGAGGATACCAGATTCATACGGGACATTCTGAAAACCCAGAGAGGCAGGGTTAAGCGTCGTATCGATCAGCCGGCTCTGATAGCCGTTTCGGACGTATCCGAGATGAAACTCGTTCACCACCGTTGGGGAGAAGATGTGTGTGTCTTCCAGGGCGACTCGCTGTTGCCGATTCAGAACCTTTGTCCCTTGTCCGGCAGGTCCAGGGAAATCGGGCACTCCCCCCTGGGGCACATCACGGAAAGAGTACCGAGCTGCAATTCGATCATGGGCGCCCCACTGATGATCAATGTTGATATCGAACTGGTTGAAGTCGTTGCGAAGGGGAGGATTCCAGATGTACCGATTGCCAGGTGAGTTGGGCGCCGGCACCAACGCCAGAGTATTTGTGGCTGGAGCGACAATCTGCGCTGCGCTCAATATGTTGCCTGGGATGGGTGTACGCACGAAACCTTGGCTCCCGTTACTGCATGTTACGGCTTTTGTCGAGGTAGGGTCGAAAATCTGGCCCGTATCGTAGACTGCGCCAGTACAGGGGTCGGTAAAAGTCGCGCCGGTCAGCAGATCGGAAAAATTACCTCCGGCCTCAGTGGGATTGGGCAAGAAGACGTTCTGGGTCGTTCCCGCGCGTGTCCGGTACCCCTCGTAATCCAAGAAGAAGAAGGTCCGATTCAGGCCATTAAAGACGTGCGGGATCATGATGGGCCCCCCGAGGCTACCGCCGAACTGGTTCTGAACATAGGGGGCTACGCCGGGCGAGAAGAAATCACGCGTGTTCAACGCGGCGTTGCGATTAAACTCATACAGGCTGCCGTGCAGGGTGTTCGTGCCGCTCTTGGTAACCACATTAATCACGCCTTCGCCCGTCCCAAACTCCGCGGAGTAGTTGTTGGTCTGAACCTTAAACTCCTGCACTGCGTCTGGAGCCGGGGCGATGTTCCACGCTCCGCCGGAATTCATGGAGCCTTGATAGTTGTAATTGTTCAGTCCGTCGAGAACGTAGGTCTGTTGCTGGCCGATTTGGCCGCCGATAGAAGGCAAAGAATCGGGGGTCGAAGTGACACCCGGCGTGAGGGCAACAAGCTGATAGACGTTACGGCCATTCAGCGGAAGTTCGTTGATTTCGTTATTGTTCACCACGTCGCCGAGCGAAGCATCATTGACCTGCAGAAGTTGTGTCTTGCTTGTGACCTCGACAGTTTGAGTCGACTTCCCCAACCCGAGCGTGAAATCTACTTCCAGTTTCTGCTGGACCTGGAGAATTAGATTTGTTTGAGTCTGGCTCTGAAACCCTGCCTTCGTGACCGTCACCTGATACGTCCCGACGGGTAGCGGGGTGGCGAAAAAATCCCCGCCGCTTCCCGTCACAAGTTGACGAGAGTAGCCTGTGTCCAGATTTTTCAAGCTGACTTGTGCCTCGGGGACGGCTGCGTTTGTGGGATCAGTTACGTTGCCATAGATTGAGCCTGTGTTCTGCTGGGCAAAACTCGAGAGGGCAGCGAAGAACACCAGCGAAAATAGAAGGGCTAGGTTTCGCTTCAGCGCGGGCATCACAACCTCCTCCGGCGAGCAGGATCGTCTGGTAACTACTCAATTGCAACGTTGGGTCTCGCGCCTTGCCACGAGTAATGGAATGTTTTCACACTGATATCCTCGTGTCAAGACGAAATTCCTGTCTGTCAAATCGGCGTAGAAATATGGAATCGGCCGGAAGCAATGAGCCAACATTGGGGTGGTGCGCTGCAATCCAGTAGAGATAGTATACCTGAGCGGATGGCGGCAACTGCCAAGGAGGGCATAGGCGCTTAACCTGTACCGTGTTCAACAGCGCAAAGCGGGGATGGGCGCTAGCTGGTGTGGGGCTGCTCACGGCGGCACTTATCCAGCGTGCCGTCCGAGAGTCCCAGCCGGGCTTTTTCCTTTTGGGTAGAGATATAACCCAAGTATCCCTGCTTTGGGTAAGATGTCAACCCACACTGTTACGCGAGAGAGATTCGGGGCGGTGGCGCCGCTCGGGAAGTAAGCGTAGTGTGGTCGACTCGGCGGGTCGTTGCCCAGAGACGGGGTTCGGGTCCCCGATGGGGGGCGTTCGGTGGTGGGAAGGTAATTTCTCACCCGTTGCGGGCGGAGTAGCCTAGTTTATCACTTCGCCTTTGCCCTCGCTAATCGGCGTCCAGGCTTCCGATCGGATTCCGACAACCCTGTTCTCGCGGCCATGTACTGGCATATTGCGACTCGCGTCTGGTTGTGCTATAAGGTTTCCAAAAGGAAGGAGAGCCAAGCTATGCCTCCGGGAACGACGTATCCCGAGGAGCGGTCCGAGCTTGATAGGGTGCTTGCGTCACAGTCTTTTGCGAAATCACCCAATCTCTCCAGGCTCCTGAAATACCTTTGTGAGAAGTACCTCGAAGGCGCTACTGAGGACCTCAACGAGTACAGCATTGCTGTCGATGCGCTGGGAAGAACTGCCGATTTTGATCCGGGCATAAGTTCCATCGTCCGCGTGGAGACCCACCGGTTACGGGATAAACTGAGCAAGTACTACGAAGGCGAAGGCGCCCGGCATCCCATGATGATCTTGCTCGAAGCGGGACGTTACGCCCCGCAGTTTGTGAAGCGGGATGAGAGCGGCTTGCAGGCGGGCGCGGTTCCGGCCACGGCGCATCCCCCTGACTCGCCGGCGACGCCAGAGACCGTTAAACAGGCTGCGAGCGATACCGAAGGCACCGCCTCTCCCAGGCAGAAGATTCCACTCCCGCTTCTGGTCGTCGGAATGGGACTACTTGTTTTGGGCGTGGTGGCCGTTTCCTGGAGATCAAGAAATAACTCCAGCGAAGGGGTTCCTGCGAGGAGCGGCGAGGAAAGCATCGCTGCCCCTCTCGCCCCGAGTGACGAAATCAGGATTTTGGCGGGCTATTCCAAGCAGAACTTCATCGACAGGCGGGGAAAAGTCTGGGGCGCCGATCGTTACTTCAAGGGCGGACAGCCTTTCACGGGCGAACAGGCGCCGATCACCCGAACTCTCGATGCAACAATTTTCCGGCAATCCCGGGCCGGCGAGTTCACCTACGAAATCCCTCTTAAGAAAGGCGCTTACGAGCTGCGACTGTACTTCGCGGAAACGGAATTTGGCCCTACGAAGTTTGCGGGAGGGGGAGAAAGCAGCAGGATATTCGCTGTCGACATGAATGGCCGTCCGCTGCTCGAGGATCTCGATATCTATGCCTCGGCGGGTGGGAGCGATGTCGCCTACGTGCGTGTTTTTAAGGACGTAACACCAGCCTCCGACGGTTACCTTCACCTCCGCTTTCGGCCGACTTCACGCGAGATACCTGTCCTCAGCGCCTTGGAGATTTTGCCTGGCATACCTGGCAAGCTGCGTCCCATTCGCCTTGTGGCGCGCGAGGATTCTTATACCGACCACGAAGGACGCTTGTGGAGTCCCGATTGCTATTTCATGCGAGGCCGGTTTGGTCAGCATACGGGCTCCGTGCAGAATACTTCGGACCCGGATCTCTACACTGCGGAGCGTTTCGGCAACTTCGACTACGCCATTCCCGTGGCCACGGGCAAGTATGCTGTAACGCTACGGTTCGCCGAGACCTACTTCGGGGCGCTCAACTCCGGCTTGGGGGCGAAGGACGCGCGCGTCTTCGACGTGTTCTGTAACGGCGTAACGCTGCTGCGGACCTTCGACATTTTTAAGGAAGCCGTCGGTGCGAGCCGCGCTTTGGATAAGACCTTCCATGGACTCGAGCCGGATGCCCACGGCCTGCTCAGGCTTAGCTTCGTGCCGAGCCGTAACTATGCCATGGTGAACGCCATCGAGGTGGTCGACGAGTCCAGATAGCGGTTCAGATCCGAACTTCGAAGTTCGAAACCCCGCGATAGAATTGCCAGCTTCCCATCACTAGCTCAACAGATCGTGAGGTTAAACATAGAAAGTTTTTGACCATGCGGAAAGATTTAAACGAGGAGTCGCCATGAAAGGTTTCCTGCTTGTCTCGTGCCTGGTGTTTCTGGTATCGGTAAGCTCTGTGGGCGCTCAAAATACGACAGTCAATGGCGCTAAAACTTTTCAAACCATGCACGGGTTGGGGGTCAATGCCAATCCTCAATCCTGGAACCTGAACCCCGAAGCGGTTAAGAAAGTGCTTGATGAGCTCATCACCAGCGTGGGATGTACGAGCTTCCGCCTCATGTTTGACGATTGCGACTGGGAACAGGTGAACGACAACAGCGATCCCCATTCCTATAACTGGAAGTACTACGATTCCGTCTATAGCGCGCCCCGGTTTACGTGCGTGTGGAATGCCGTGCGATACCTGAACAGCAAAGGCATTACGGACATTACGCTCAGCCCGGATGGCGCGGCTCCGTCCTGGATGGGTGGAACGACCCTTTCGCCGGGGAAAGAAGAAGAATACGCGGAGATGATGGCCTCGATGGTTTATTACGCGAAAAAGCGGCTCAACCCTCCGGTTCAATTCAGCATGTTGTCTCCGGTAAATGAAACGACTTGCGGCGGCAACGAGGGTGCGGCCATGACCCCAAATCAGTTTGGGACCGTATACAGCGCCATCGCGACCCATCTTATCCAAGACGGTATTTCCGATGTCACGCTGATCGGGCCGGACGATTGCAATGGTTGGGCCGCCAACTTCCGGGCAATGTTGGCGAACAAAACCACGATGTCAAAGGTTCTGCGCTTCGGCCAGCATGAATACGGAGACACTTTGCGTAAAGGCGAGGAGATGGTCACTGCAGTCAGGAACTCCGCTTATCCTGACAGGGACGTGATCATGACGGAAATCAACGCAGTCTGTAAGAACTGCGATGAAGCAGCCTATAACTCGGATTATGGTTTCGATAATTATGCCGGCCCTGCCTACAAATTCATTCTTCAGCATCTGAACCTGGGCGTGACTGGAATCCAGGTCTGGGAGGCTTACGACAGCCAGTACCATCACCCCCACCGCACTCTGACCTGGAGCATGTGGGGTATTTTTGGAGTCAACGACATCAAACATCCTGACGTTTATACAAGACGGACCCACTACTATGTGCTCCAGCAGCTTTTTAAATTCGTCAAGCCAGGGTTCAAGAGGATTGACAATTCCACCAGCCTTGCGAATATGACCATCTCAGCGTTTCATGATACGGCAAGCGGAACTATCGTTATCACCGGGGTCAACGACAGCAGCAGTCCCCAGACCATGCAATGCAAATTGCTTAACCTTCCGGCAGTCACGAAGCTGAAATACTACTTCACCGACGCCTCACACAATTTTATGCAGGACTCCGATGTTCCGGTTGGCAAACAGGCATTTTCCAAGTTGATTCGCGCAAAGTGCGCCTTTACCTTCGTCGGTGAAGGAGGCACCCCAGTGGGCAGAGGTCGTACTGGCAAAGAAACAATGGGACTCTCCACTGGCTCGGGACCTGCGGCCGCCCTTGGGCAGAAATTTCAGATCGATCCGGGCGGCCTGGGCCACAACGGCGTCCAAAAGGTCGCCGTGAACTTGACGAGCGACGCCGATACCCGAAATGCAGGCGCGCGTGTCAGCACTTTATTAACGGGAAATTCCTCGCTCAGCGCGGAGTGACAGAGACCGAGGTCGTCGGCGCCTTCAAAGGCAGGGGATACTTTCCAAATTCTCTTGTCGCCTCAATCATCGTCCGGAAGTTTTCCGGTTTCACGGAGGAGTGGATGGCGTTGGATGAGCTAATGATGTGCCCTCCGCCGGGGGAAACTCTGCGGATGCACTCCTTCACAGCCGCCTCGACTTCTGAGGTCGACGCTTCGGAGAGGATATACGCGCAGTCGATGTTGCCTATCAAGCATAACCTCTCGCCATAACGCTGTTTTATTCTGCCTATATCCATCCCGGCAATTGGTTCCATGGGGTTCAGACCATCCACACCGGCGTCGACGATCATGTCGAGGATGGGCCAGAGATTTCCGTCCGAGTGTTTCACCACCTTGGCGCCTTCATCGTGAACAGCATCCACCATCCGCTTCAGCCTGGGAAGGACGAAAGTCTTGAACACGGCCGGCGAAAAGAAGGGACTATCGTTTCCGGCGTAATCGTCAGCGATCACAATGACGTCGGCTCCCGCCCGGATCGCGTTTCTGGCCACGCGGAGCGTCACCTCGAGCACGGTATCCATCAACCGGTGCGCGAATTCTGGTTCGATAAGGAAATTCGTCAGCAGGTTCTCGAATCCATTCAGGAAGACCGACCACATAAAGGACGCGCGGTGCCGGAAAAAAATAGCTTTCTTTCCTTTAAATCGCGCCACCAGCTCCGGAAGTTTTCCCAAGCGCTGCGGCGCATCGGGATCGGGAGGAACGTACTTCTTCAGATCATCCATCGTCCGGATAGGGCCCCGGATGGGGTGGTCGATTTCTTCCGGCGTCGGCCTATAGGTTATCCCCCATTCGTCAACATAGCTGCCGTCCGCATTCTCGAAGACTCTATCGTACTGGGCCACAGTCGATACGCCGTCAAGGTCCAGCAACTCCTCAATATCCGTCTGGTCTCTCGCTGCCGGACTCAATGCCTTGATGACCTTGCGGCTGATCGCCCATTCCACTATGGGAACCCGGTCGGGCTCGCGGCATTCCATGGCGGTCATTACGCGCTGGTATGAATTCATGGGTTACCTCGCAGGAAGTCGAGAAGTCTAGAGTCGAGGAGTCGAGAAGTCAAGGTGTCGAGTTTTTGTGTCGAGTTTTTGACGGCTCCGCGACCTAAGAGTTAGACGATGGCAAGGTAGCCATAACATTCGTGAGTCGTGGTGCGGGCGTCCCGCCCGCAGGGGCGCGCGCATCCTGCCCGCGCCACCCGTTCTGGCCGCAGTGATCCCAAGTTTTATGCCGGACACTCCTCCTTGACTCCCCGACTCCTAGACTCCTAGACTGTAGGGTACCAAGTCTCAAAAAAAGGCGGTGAACATCGCATGCCAAAAGCTCATCAGCTTGTTTGCTCAAAAACCAAGTGGCAGGGCAGGGAAGCGTACACGCTCAGTAATGGACTTATTCAAATCGTGAACTTGACAGGTGGCGGCCACATCGCCGAACTGCGTTTCGCGGAGGGCAGTGGTCTCTCGACCCTCAATCCCCTGTGGAGACCGCCCTGGAAGAGCATCGAGCCATATCAATACAGCGCTCGATCCCACGCCAAACGTTACGGGCCGTTGACGGAAGGAAAACTGATTTCCGGAATCGCCGGCCACAACATTTGTCTGGACTACTTCGGGCCGCCCTCAGAGGCTGAAACTGCCCAAGGCTTGTCCACTCATGGAGAAGCGCCCAGTTTGAAATGGCGCAAATCCGGCGAACTCCTTCGCGGCGGCCAGCTAAACGTGGCGCTCTCCGTTCGGTTGCCCGAGGCCGGTCTCAAGTTCAGCCGCGAAATCGGAATGCGAGCGGGTGAGGCGGTGGTCTATCTCAAAGAGACCGTGTCGAGCGAGCGCAAGGTCGATCACTTCTTCCACTGGACGCAGCATGTGACGCTTGGTCCTCCCTTCATCTCGGCTTTGGACACTCGCGTCTTCATGTCCGCCACGAAAGGGATTACGAGTCCGGAGGCTTATGGCGAGCAGGCGTTGCTGGCCTTCGGTAAGGAGTTTCAATGGCCCCACGCGCCTGCCAGTGCCGGCGGCGAAGCTGACCTTTCGCGCTGCCTGGTGCGCAAGGGGTTTGGGGTGGTCGCTTCTCTCGTTGCAGATCCGTCGCGCGACGTGCAGTACGTTGGGGCGCTGAATACTCGCGAGCGGCTTCTGATCGCTTACTGCTTCCGCCGCGCCGACTATCCGTGGATCACCATCTGGGAGGAAAACTGCTCCCGGGAGGCTCCTCCCTGGAATGGCCGGACTGAGACACGCGGTTTGGAATTTGGCTCGGCTCCATTGCCGGTTACGCGCCGCGAGGCTTTCGCCCGAGGACCGCTATTGGGCACGCCCACGTTTTCAACGGCGCCCGCCCGCGGCCGGTTGACGGCTCCGTACGTCGCCTTTCTTGTGCACCTGCCGGACGGGTTTAGTGAAGTTCGAAATATCAGCACAGGCAAGGGCGAGATTCTGGTCGAGGGCAGTGAGCCTAGCCAGGTGGTTCGCGTGCCTGCATCCGGAATTACGGCGGCAGGGCTGGCATAGAAGAAAGCAGAAGGCAGGGGGCGGAAGGCGCAAGGCAGTGACGCCTACTGCCCTCTCCCCTGGGGAGAGGGTGTCCGGCGACGGCGTTGTCGTCAGCCGTCGCGGGACGGGTGAGGGGTCTCTTCCAGGCACCTAGAGTCACGCCTTCCGGCCCCTGAATCCTGCTTTTTATCTCTCTCATAAAAACTTTTGATTTAACCCCGAAGCACTCGTTGGGGCACACTGATGGTGGGGGTTGAGAAGTGGTAGTGTCCACGAAGAGGTCGCACACCGGTACACCCAGACGCGCGCCAAGGCTGAGCCTTGGGTTATGTTTTTTAATTCACAGTAAACAAAAGAGATAATTTGAGATGAGCAGCAGCATTACCCCCCGGGGTTTGCCAGAGCCTCAGGGTCTTTACGATCCGCGCAACGAACACGATGCCTGCGGGATTGGTTTTGTGGCGGACATCTCGGGGAAGAAGAGCCACGACATCATTCTCAAGGGCATCGAGATTCTCATCAATCTCACCCACCGCGGCGCCTGCGGCTGCGATCCGCAGACCGGTGACGGCGCGGGTGTGCTCATCCAGATTCCGCACGCCTTTTTCGAAGCCGAGTGCACGCGGCTTGGCTTCTCGCTGCCCTCGCCCGGCGAATACGGCGTGGGCATGATGTTTCTTCCGGTGGAACCGCACGAGCGCATGCGTTGCGAAGCTCTGGTGGAAGAAATCGTGGTCGAAGAAGGCCTCTCCGTTCTGGGTTGGCGCGACACGCCGGTAAACGCCAACACGATTGGCCGCTTGGCCCGCAGCACTCAGCCTTACATCGAGCAAGTCTTCATCCGGCGAGCCTACGGGATGGACCAGGACGCATTGGAGCGGAAGCTCTACGTCATCCGCAGGCGCGCCGAAAAGGAAGTGGCCAATACCGACTTGCGCGAGAAGAGCTTCTTCTACGTTCCCTCGCTTTCCTCCCGGACGATTGTCTACAAGGGCCTGCTTCTCGCCCCGCAGATCGCCAACTTCTATCTCGAACTGTCGAACTCGGAAGTCCGCAGCGCCATTTGCCTGGTTCATCAGCGATTCTCCACCAACACCTTTCCCACCTGGCATCTTGCCCATCCCTATCGTTACCTCTGCCACAACGGCGAAATCAACACCCTGCGCGGCAACGTGAATTGGATGCAGGCGCGGACCTCGCTGCTCGCTTCCCGCCTCTTCGGAGACGATATCAAGAAGCTCGAGCCCATCATTGCCCCCGGCGGCAGCGACTCCGCCAACCTCGACAACGCCGTTGAACTCCTCACACTCGCCGGACGCCGGCTTCCCCACGTCATGGAAATGCTGATTCCGGCGGCTTGGGCGAGCGACCCGACCATGCCGGAGGATGTCAAGGCGTTCTATGAATACCACGCCTCACTGATGGAGCCTTGGGACGGCCCGGCTGCCGTGTGTTTCACCGATGGGCGCGTGATCGGCGCCAAGCTCGATCGTAACGGGTTGCGCCCTGGCCGCTTCCTCGTCACGCAGGGCGGCCTGGTCATCATGGCCTCGGAGGCGGGCGTCTTGCCGGTGAATCCCGCGGAGATTCGCTTCAAAGGCAGGCTCGAGCCGGGCCGCATGCTGCTTGTCGACACGGAAAAGGGAAGGATCATTCCCGACGAGGAGATCAAACAGAACCTGGCGGCGCGACGGCCCTACGCGAAGTGGCTAAAGGAAAACCAGATTTCGCTGAAGCAATTGCCGGACCCGCCGCGCGTTCAGGCCACCGACCACACCACCATCTTGATGCGCCAACGCGCCTTCGGATATACGGATGAAGACCTGCGCCTCATCATGATGCCCATGGCGCAGAACGGTGAAGAGCCCGTTGGCTCAATGGGGACCGATACGCCGCTCGCTTGCCTATCGGACAAGCCGCAATTGCTGTTCAACTATTTCAAGCAGATGTTCGCACAGGTCACGAACCCCGCCATTGACCCGATTCGCGAAGATCTGGTGATGTCGCTCTACGACTTCATCGGGCGCGAGGGTAACATCTTCGAGGAGACGCCGCAGCTTTGCCATACTCTCAAGAAGCGCCATCCCATTGTCACCAATTGGAACCTTGAGAAGCTGCGCCGCGTCAGCCAGGGCGATTTTCTGGCGACCACCCTGCCAATGCTCTTCCGCGTGGAGGGCGGCGAGAAGCGCCTCGAGGAAGCCGTGAACGGCCTTTGCCGCTCAGCCTCGCTGGCCATCAAATCCGGCTATACGATGCTCATCCTCTCGGACCGGGGCGTGGATGAGGAGTACGCGCCGATTCCGAGTCTTCTGGCGTTGTCCGCGGTCCACCATCACCTGGTGCGCGAGAAAACGCGGAACCAGGTCGCCCTCATCGTCGAGACGGGCGAGCCGCGCGAGGTCATGCATGTCGCGCTTCTGATGGGCTATGGAGCAAGCGCCATCAATCCCTATCTGGCTATCGAAACGCTCGCGGACCTGCACGCGCGAGGATATTTCCCGCCAGCCTTCACGTTCGAAAAGCTCCTGAAGAACTACATTAAGGCGGTCGATAAGGGGCTGCTCAAGGTTCTCTCGAAGATGGGGATCTCAACCCTTCAGAGCTACTGCGGCGCGCAAATCTTCGAGGCCATCGGTCTCAACCGGGCAGTCGTGGATCGGTACTTCACGGGCACAGCTTCGCGGATTGAGGGCGTGGGCCTTGACGTTCTGGCGCGCGAAGCTCTTTACCGGCACAAGTTTGCGCTCGAGCGGCCGGTCGATTCCGATACCGAACTCGAAATCGGCGGCAGCTACCAGTACCGCGAACGGGCGAGCGGCACCTGCTGAATCCCGGAGTCATCAGCAAACTTCAGCACGCGGTGAGGCAATCGAGTTACTCGACCTTCCAGGAGTACGCGAAGCTGGTGAACGAGCAGAACCGGAATCTCTATACGCTCCGCGGCCTGCTCGATTTCAAGCCTGCCGGGCCGCCGGTGCCGATCGAGGAAGTCGAGCCGGCGCGGGAAATCGTCAAGCGCTTCGCCACCGGCGCCATGTCGTTCGGCTCCATCAGCAAAGAAGCGCACGAAACCCTGGCCATCGCCATGAACCGCATTGGCGGACGCTCCAACACCGGAGAGGGCGGGGAAGACGAAGCGCGCTTCCGCCCTGACCCGAACGGCGACCTGCGCCGCAGTGCCGTGAAGCAGGTGGCCTCGGCCCGCTTCGGAGTGACCACGAACTACCTGGTGAACGCCGACGATCTGCAAATCAAGATCGCGCAAGGGGCCAAGCCCGGCGAAGGCGGCCAGTTGCCCGGTCACAAAGTGAGTGACGACATCGCGCGCGTGCGCCACTCCATTCCCGGAGTGGGTTTGATCTCGCCGCCGCCTCACCACGATATCTACTCGATTGAGGATCTGGCTCAGCTCATCTACGACCTTAAGAACGTCAACCCGCAAGCAAGAATTTCGGTGAAGCTGGTGGCGGAATCCGGCGTGGGAACCGTCGCGGCAGGCGTTGCCAAAGCGCATGCGGATGTCATCCTGATCTGCGGCTACGACGGCGGGACTGGAGCCTCGCCCATCTCCTCCATCCGGCACGCCGGCATTCCCTGGGAACTCGGCCTCTCCGAGACTCAGCAGGTCCTGGTGATGAACGACCTGCGCAGCCGCGTGCGGCTGCAAGTCGACGGCAAGTTACAATCCGGCCGGGACGTGGCGATTGCCGCACTGCTGGGCGCGGAGGAGTTTGGGTTCGCCACCACGCCGCTTATCTCGCTGGGTTGCATCATGATGCGCAAGTGCCATCTGAACACCTGCCCCGTGGGCGTGGCGACGCAGGACCCCGAACTGCGCAAACGATTCAAAGGCCAGCCCGAGCACGTTATTAATTTCCTGTTTTACCTCGCCGAAGACCTGCGGCAAATTATGGCCGGGCTCGGCTTCCGCACCGTAGATGAGATGGTGGGGAGAGTGGATTGCCTTGTCGAGCGCCACGATGTGGGTCACTGGAAGGCTCGTGGGCTCGACTTGTCTTCGGTTCTTTACAACCCTCCGGTGCCCACGCGCGTGGGGCGGCGCTGCCTGACCAAACAGGACCATGGGCTCGAAAGCGCGCTCGATCATAAGCTGATTGATCATGCGCGCGAGGCACTCGAGCGCGGAGCGCCGGTCACACTGAACCTTCCGATCTCGAACACCCACCGCACCGTGGGCGCCATGCTGAGCGGCGAAATCGCGCGCCGCTACGGCTCGGAGGGCTTGCCTGACGACACGATCCGGTTCGACTTCAACGGCTCCGCCGGGCAGAGCTTTGGCGCGTTTCTCGCGAAAGGCGTCACCATGGTTCTCGAGGGCGAGGCCAACGACTACGTGGGCAAAGGACTTTCAGGCGGCAAGCTGGTGGTTTATCCTCCTCGGACTTCGTCTTTCCAGCCCGAGGAGAATATTCTGGTGGGGAATGTCGTTCTGTACGGCGCCACGAGCGGTGAAGCTTACTTTAATGGCATGGCAGGTGAGCGCTTTGCGGTGCGCAATTCCGGGGCAACGGCAGTCGTTGAGGCGGTCGGCGACCACGGCTGCGAATACATGACCCGCGGTACGGTGGTCGTGCTGGGCAAGACGGGCCGCAACTTCGCCGCCGGCATGACCGGTGGAACTGCTTATGTCCTCGACGAAACGGGGGAGTTTGCCAAGGTGCGCTGCAACCGCGCGAGCGTCGACCTTGAGCCGGTGACCGACGGTAGGGGTAGGGCTTGCCCTACCCTCGACCAGGGAGCGGCAAGCCGTCCCCCTACGGACGCGGAGTTGATTGCCTTGTTGATTGCTCGCCATGCGGAGTTGACTGGCAGCCCGCGCGCCAAGTGGATTCTGGATAATTGGGACACCATGCTGCCGAAGTTCGTCAAGGTTTTCCCGCACGAGTACAAACGAGTGCTCGCGCAAGCAACCGCGCCTGCTGCCGTCGCCGCCAGCGTAGCGCCGACCTTTAGGTCGGCAGGCGGTACATCGGAGGGTGCCGACCTGAAGGTCGGCGCTACGTCGGTAGGTGCCGTCGTAGCGCCGGTTACCCGGGAGGCGCTGGGTGGGTAAACCGACCGGATTCATGGAATACACGCGCGAACTTCCGGCGCGCCGTCCGGTTGCGGAACGCGTCAACGACTTCCAGGAAGTCTACGAGGAATTCCCTGAGCAGAAACTGCGCCTTCAAGGCGCGCGCTGCATGGATTGCGGCGTGCCGTTCTGCCACACCGGCTGCCCGCTCTCGAACGTCATTCCGGATTGGAATGACCTTGTTTATCGCGATCGCTGGCGCGATGCCGTTCGCGCTCTGCACGCCACCAATAACTTTCCCGAATTCACCGGGCGCATCTGCCCGGCGCCCTGCGAGGCCGCTTGCGTTCTGGGTATTAACAGTCCTCCTGTAACCATCAAGAATATTGAGAAAGAGATTATCGAACACGCGTTCCGCGAAGGTTGGATTCGTCCCGAGATCCCTTCTCACCGCACCGGAAAGCGCGCGGCCGTGGTCGGCTCGGGGCCGTCCGGCTTGGCCGCTGCGCAGCAACTGAACCGCGCGGGACATTGGGTGACCGTATTCGAAAAGGCCGACCGCATCGGCGGCTTGCTGCGCTACGGCATTCCGGACTTCAAACTCGAGAAGAGTATCCTTGACCGCCGGCTCGAGCAGATGACTCGGGAAGGCGTAGTCTTCAAGACTCGAAAGCACATTGGGCATGACGTTCTTGTGGAAGAATTGGCTGGCGACTTCGACGCCATTCTGCTGGCCGGAGGCGCCGAAAGCCCGCGCGATCTCAAGGTGCCGGGAAGGGAACTCGAGGGCATTCATTTCGCGATGGAGTATCTTCCGCAGCAGAACCGCCATGTTGCGGGAGATACGATGGCGGGGCAAATCCTGGCTACGGGAAGGCACGTGGTGATTATCGGCGGCGGCGACACCGGCGCGGACTGCCTGGGCACCGCCCACCGGCAGAAGCCGAAGTCGGTTCACCAGTTCGAGATCATGCCGATGCCGCCCCTTGATCGCTCAGCGAGCACGCCTTGGCCGCTCTGGCCGCTGCAACTGCGCACCGAAAGCGCCCACGAAGAGGGTGGCACTCGCGACTGGGCTGTCGCCACCACTATGTTCAGTGGCGACGAAAACGGCCACGTGAAGCAATTGCACGGCATTGGGGTCGGACCGCCGCCCAAGTTCGAGGCGATTGCGGGCACGGAATTCACGGTCGAGGCGGACCTCGTGCTGATCGCGATGGGATTCCTTGGCCCCGTGAGAAACGGCATGCTCGAAGCCTTGGGCGTGAAGTTCGACGCGCGTGGCAATGTCGAGTGCGATGCCAATCACATGACTTCCATCCCCGGCGTCTTCGCCGCCGGCGATATGCGCCGCGGCCAGTCGCTGGTTGTCTGGGCCATCGCCGAAGGCCGCCAAGCCGCCCGCGGCATCGACAAATACCTCATGGGCGAAACCCGCCTCCGGTAGCGCCGAACGGCGTTCGGCCCCGGGTGGCGGATGCCATTAGCGGAACATTCGCGCGTCAAACTTAAACGGCTCCGGCCTGTAGAACGTGATTTTCGAGAATTCCGGGTGTGCAGGGTTCAGCAGGACATTCCACTCTCCGCGAATAGCGGCAGACGGTACAAGCAGCGCCACCGTTCGACCGGCCGCAATCCAGTCGTCTCCGAAAGGGCGCAACGACTCATCTCTGGTTTGGTACCAGCGCGCAGGCAGGGTCTTCAGGTCAAGGCTTTCGACTTGAAACACTTCCGATATCTCACCTTCGATTGAGACAAGGTCTTTTGGCCGGAGGTTTGGCTCCAGATTAACAAAGGTCTCAACGGCGGCGAGCGACAGCGAAGTGGAAGCGTAGACCATCCTCACCCCGCGGCTGTTCCAGCGACCGCCGAAGAGTCGCGCGCCCTCCCCGTTCGCCGCCTCGGCAACGTAGCGACGCCGGCATATTCGCCAGAATTTCATTAGCTGTACACGCCGTAGGCAATGCGGCCCAGAATGTCCTCAACTGTTCGAGCGCCGAGGTCGGTATCGAGCTGATCCAGGGGCCGATCGCCACCTAAGGCGCGGTTCGGCGTGCGCAGCCACTGAACCGCCTTGCTCTCATCGCCAATCATCTCGATGGCGTTGGCGTACACCCGGGCCAGGCGGGCAGTTCGGTCTGACTCGGCAGCCGTCAGCCGGGCTCCGCGGCTCAGCCGGCGAGTCAGCGTGCGCCGCGCGATGCCGAGTTTTTGGGACAGCGCCGCATTGCCGACGTCCAACCTCCCAGCCAGCACGGTGACAGTGGACGCAGGTAGCCCACAGCGGACCAGTCGTGCGAGATCGTCGGTCCTCTTGACTGCTTTTCCGAACACCTTCCGGCCGCCCAGTATCTCGGCTATCGCTTCGGCTTTCATTGTGGCCTCCTGGCTAAATACGATACGCCATTTGGCCACAATCTGCAAGTGGTTTGGCCTAATAAGCACCGGGAGCTTGCCGGCAGGGAAGACGGCAAGCCCTTTGCGCGCAAAGAGGGTGGTAGAATAACCCCATGGATCGCCGAGAATTTCTGTTTGCCACAGCGGGGATTGCGGGTTTGAGCGCTGCCCACGGGGCCACACCGATCCCCATCATTGACACCCATATTCACCTGTTCGATCCGACGCGCCCGCAGGGTGTGCCTTGGCCCGAGAAGAGTGACGCAGTTCTATACAGGCCTGCTTTACCCGCACGATATCGGCAGGTCACGAAAGGGCTGGGCATCGTTGGGGCGATTGAGGTGGAGGCGAGCCCGTGGCTCGAGGACAACCAGTGGGTGCTGGATGTTGCTGCCAAGAACACGATTATTGTGGGCACGGTCGGAGACCTCGAGCCGGGCGAGCCGGACTTTCGCAAAAACCTGGACCGATTCCACCGCAACCCGCTGTTTCGCGGGATTCGATACGGGAACCTGTGGAACAGAAATCTTGGAGAACAATTGTCGCGGCCAGAATTCATTTCCGACTTGAAGGCACTGGCAGATGCCAATCTGGAGTTGGACAGCGCGAATCCCGACCCGGCGTTGATTGAAGCGTTGGTGCGGCTCACGGACCGGGTTCCCAACCTGCGGGTTGTAGTCGACCATCTGCCGCAGCTCGATCCGCCCACGGAAGAACCTGCCCGCGACGCGTACAAGTCTAGTTTGCGCGAGTTGGGCAATCGGCCGCAAGTCTACGTGAAAGTCTCGGAAGTTCTGCGGCGCGTAGACGGCAGAGTGCCGACCGACCTGAGCTTCTATAAAGCGAGGCTCGACGAGTTGTGGGAGATCTTCGGCCGGAACCGGCTGTTGTACGGCAGCGACTGGCCGAACAGCGATAAGTGGGGCACGTACCCGCAGGTGTTAAGCATCGTCCGCGATTACTTCACGAGCAAGGGCAGGGCGGCGGCGGAGAAGTATTTCTGGAAGAATTCCGTCGAAGCGTATCGCTGGGTGAGACGCGAATCAATTCAGCCGTCGTTCTCCCAGTAGGGGCGTGCCGACGTTGATGGAGTGACCCCTCACCCGGCCATCGGCGGCTGATGAAAACGCCGCCGCCAGCCACCCTCTCCCCAGGGGAGAGGGCTGTCGTTCTAAATTCTGACTCCTGACTTCTGACTCCTGAATCCTGCTTCACGTCCAGCGGAACCAGCGCAGCGCAAGCAGATAAGAGATGCCACCCCAGAGTACCAGGATGAGCAAGCGCGACCCTTGTGTCGCGAGCGAGCCGCCCTCGAGAATCGTGGAGCGGAGGGCGTCGTTGAGCGCCGTGAGCGGCAGGATTTTAATGAAAGGCAGAAGGATGGCAGGGAATCGCTCGTAAGAAAAGAATACGCCTGAGAAGAGCCACATGGGCATCATCACCAGGTTGATGAGGCCGCTGATGCTCTCGATTTTCTGGGCGCGGCTGGCGGTGAGAAGGCCCAACCCGCCGAAGCACAGCGCTCCCAGGCCACTGATCAGAATCACCACGGCCCACGAACCGACCAGGCGCATATGAAATGCCAGGATCCCGAAGCCGAGTAGCAGGACAAGCTCGATCAGCATCAGAATCAAGCGGCTCGAAGCCAGCGCCATAAGAAAATCGCCCCGGCGCATGGGCGTCGCTACGAATCGCTTCAACAGTTTGCGTTGGCGCATCTCGACCAGGGCAAAGCCAACGCCCCACATGCCGGAGTTCATCAGGTTCATACCCAGCAAGCCTGGGATCAGGAAATCGATGTATCTCGCGCCCGGCTCACTCGAAGCCTTGTCTGACGTGGGCACGGGATCTTTTCTCCCCGCGACGGCTTGCAAAGCATCATTCACCATGGCGCGCGTCAACACGCTTTCCGGACGCGCCGGATCAAATCGGTACTCGAGGCTGCCGCTCGGCTGGGGGATCACCACCAAGTCGTATTTGCCCAGCCGAAATTGGTTGAGCGCGCTCGATTCCGGAAGTACGTCCGCTTGAACCGAACCCTTTTGAGGAGAGGCTTGCAGCATCTCGAGTGTGCGCTCCGCATCCTTACCGGCCACGATGGCCGCACGGTGGACCTCAGCGGGCTTGTTTCGGAAGGCAATCCCCAGTCCAAGGGCCAATAATATCGGGAATCCAAATACCCAGAAGATGACCTCCGGCTCGCGATACATCTCTTTCTCGCGCGCGATGAGCAGGTGCAGGTAACCGGCCCAACGGCCGTTGACGGGCGCGAGGGTAGGGGTCTTTGCCTTTGGCGTAATGGGGACCGACTCAGCGCTCAATGTACTCATCTTCAGCCCACTTTGAAAAGGTGTAGGGGTAGGGCTTGCCCTACCCGGTTCATTCGGGGACGGCAAGCCGTCCCCCTACAATTTCGCCCGTCAGCCGACAGGCATAGGCGACTGCTCTGCCTCTCTGAGCACGCCGCAACCCGGCGGGCGAATGATCCGATCAGTTTCTTCGACGTGCCGCGCGATCTGATAAACTTGCGTCGCTCTGCTCAGTATGACGGAGCTCTCAATCCTCCCGCAGGCGCCGTCCGGTGAGACGGACGAAGACGTCCTCGAGGCTGGCCTGGCGAGTGGTCAGGTGCAGCAATCGCGCCCCGCGCTTCTCGAGGGCCGCGAGCAGCGATGGGATCGTCTCGTGAGTTTCGCGCACGCTCAGTATCAGACAGCCGTTTTCCTCATGGACGGCCTCGACGCCGGGAAGTGACCGCCACTCGTCCGTCGCGCCGGGGCCGCTATCGGTCGCATCGAATTCCACCATCTGATGCCCGCCCAACTCCTCGATCAACTGGGCAGGCGTGCCGGAAGCAATGGCGCGGCCGTGGTCGATAATCGAGATGCGATCGCAAAGCCGCTCGGCTTCATCCATGTAATGGGTGGTCAGCAGGATAGTTCCGCCGCGACCCTGGAACTGGCGGATGGTCTCCCAAAGTTGGCGCCGGCTCTGCGGATCCAAACCCGTCGTGGGTTCATCGAGAAACAGGATTTTCGGGTTGGCCACGAGCGCTGTGGCTACGGCCAGCCTTTGGCGCTGGCCTCCCGACAGCTTGCCGACCCAGCTACTTGCCTTCTCGGTCAGGGCCATCTCCTGCATGACCTCGTCGGTCGAACGCGGCTGGCGATAAAAGCTGGCGAAAAGGTCCAACGTTTCCCGCACCGTCAGTTTCTCGCCCAGGCGAGTTTCCTGAAGCGAGATCCCCAGCACCTCGCGCAGTTCCCGGTTGTGGGCGTTCCAGTTCTTTCCGAGGATCTCGACTTCGCCGGAGGTTTGAGGCAGCAAGCCCTCGAGGATCTCGATGGTGGTGGTTTTCCCCGCGCCGTTCGGGCCCAGCAACCCGAAGCACTCGCCGCTCTGGATCTCTAAATCGAGCCCCCGCACCGCTTCGACATTGCCTTCATAAGTCTTCACCAGATTGCGACACCGTACCGCCACGTCCATACTTGCTATCATACCGAATGAGATGGTTTCAGGGAAACAATCGGGGGGCGGTTAGTGACCTGGTTTCGGCGTAGCGCCTTGACTTGTCGGGGCATCTGCCGACTCTTCGCTGCGCTCAGGGAGGCCTCTAAGGGTCGCCGCTGCGAGTTAATTCAGGTCACTTTTGGGGGGGCTTACTGAATTGCCCTGGCGGGCTGGCCTCTACAGGTTGCGGAAGAACCGGTCCACTTGTCGTTCCGGGCGCAGTGAGAATCTCGTTCTGGTTTGTTCTCAAAGCACCCGCGCATGCCCGTCGGCTGTCGGGAACCTGGAAACATTGAAAACGATGCCTCTCCTTTGCCTGCTCGTAGGGGGACGGCTTGCCGTCCCCTGATGAACCGGGTAGGGCAAGCCCTCATAAGCGTTTACTCAAGGCGCCGGGACTTCGAAAGCCGCGGAGCGGCGCCAGAAAGTAGCCCACGGCGTGAGCCGTGGGACGGAATGTGGCGTTAATATTCACAGCCCCGGAGAAGGGGCGACAGATGTCGCGCGGG
>Ga0181538_10001289_pt1 | contig 28346 bp, 30 predicted proteins | sample PEATcosm2014_Bin_40_FD_119773 | JGI IMG/M metagenome (GOLD analysis project Ga0181538, IMG submission 119773) | Peatland microbial communities from MTU Mesocosm Facility, Houghton, MI, USA - PEATcosm2014_Bin23_30_metaG | ecosystem: Environmental > Terrestrial > Soil > Wetlands > Peat | place... | reverse complement strand
GTGGACCAATTTGATCCCTCCGGGAGGGGTGGGAATAATTATTCCGCCGGCCAGATTACCAATGTTTGGGGCAATTGGTTCGGAGACGCATTCCAATCTCTGGTCTGGGATGCCGCCAGCGACGCCAGCAACAATCCCGCTTCAGGCTCCATGGAGATTACCGCCAACTTCAACGGCCTGGGCGCGATTCCAAATCAATTCGAGGTTTTGGACGGGTTTAATGGCATCAACCCGCCGCTCAATGGCCTGCAATATACTAATTTCCAGTGCGACGTGCGCTTTGCCCAAGGTTCGGCCACCGTTAATAACACATTCGGCTATCTGCAATTTGGCATCGCCGTTGGCTACAACCAGGATTATTTCGGCGGCGTCAGCGTTCCCTCCAGCAATACCAATTGGGTGCACGTCAGCATCAACCTCGACGCAAACGCGGACACCAACTTACAGAGTATCAACGACGTGTTGATCCACATTTACGGTCCGTATTACAGCCCGGGATTGACCGGCATTTCGACGCTCTGGGTGGACAACATCAAATTTGTCGGCGCTTCCCCGGTGACCACCAATTGCGTGGTGGATTGGAACAACGTGCACCAAAGGATTGACGGTTTCGGCGCTTCCTCGGCTTGGGAGGGTACTTGGACGACCAATCAGGCGGACATTCTTTTCTCCACCAACATGGGCGTGGTTTTCTCCGACAATCTTGGCAACCAATACACCAACAATGGCGTCGGCCTCTCGTTATTGCGCAACCGCATTGCCCCGGCCGGTTCCGCTTCAGCGAGCGCGACACCAACGACGGTCGAAACCCAGATCATGCAATGGGCCCAAGCCCGCGGCGCCCGGGTTTGGAGCACGCCTTGGACGCCGCCCGCGGGATTTAAAAGCACCAGCGACATCTATGACACCAATCAGGCAACCGACGGTGGATTATACGGCGGCAGTTTCCTGGGCGGCACCGCCACAAATCTGGCCTACGCCAGCCAGTTGGCCAACTACGTCGCCTCAATGAAGAATACTTACAGTATAAATCTCTACGCCATTTCCATCCAGAACGAGCCGGATGCGGATGTCAACACTTATGAAGCGTGCCAGTGGACCAACACGTTTATTCATGATTTCGTCACCAACCTTTACAATGCGCTCGCCGCCCAAGGGGTCAGTTCGACCAAAATTATGCTGCCGGAAAGCCAGAATTGGCAGGACTATCAAAACCTCGCCGGTCCGGCCATGGCCGACCCGAACATCGCCGCCGATGTGGGCATTATTGGCGACCACAATTATGACGGTGCCAACGGCCCGGCAAACTTGACTAAGAACAGCTACGGCAAACCGCTTTGGGAAACCGAGGTCAGCCTGTCCACCGACAACAACACCATCGCCGACGGCGTCTATTACGCCCAACGGATTTTCCTGTTCATGACGGTGGCCCAAGTCAACGCTTGGCACTACTGGTGGCTCGGCGGAGGTCTGCTGGATAACAACTACGCCCCCACGAAACGGTTGTTCACCATTGGCAACTATAGCCGTTTTGTGCGGCCGGGCCAGAACCGCATTGACGTAGCCAACAATAATCCTTTTACCTCGATCAGCGCCTACAAAGATACCAATTCCGGCAATTTTGCCATCGTTGCCATCAATCCCGAGCCGGTTACGGTAACGCAGATTTTTAATCTGGCCAACTTCACCGCCGGTTCTGTAACCCCATGGATTACCTCCAGCAACCTTTCACTGGCCATTCAGCCGGCCGTTAATATCACCAATGCCTCTTTTACTTACGCGCTGCCAGCCGTGAGTGTGGTGACGTTTGTGGGGCAGGGTTATGTGGCGTCGTCCAACATCACAATTTCCAGCACTTCCCGCATTGCCAGCGGACCTTCTTTTGCGCTCATTTGGAATTCGACGGTGGGTGCGACCTATTCCGTGCTCAAGACCAATGTCCTGGATGGTCCCCTCATCAACTGGCCGGTGATGGTAACCGGTTATCCTGCCGGGGGGGCGGCGGGCGGTCCGCTTTCGTACACGGACGCGACGGCCACCGTCAGTCCGGCTTTTTACCGGGTGAGCAGTCCGTGATTTGGCTGAAGCAACGCTCGTGGTAACTCACGTCAGCGTCCGAGGCGCTTCCGCCGCATGCAGTTGGGGCCATAAACGGGTTCTACCTGACGTTCATAGCTTCGTGCGTGGCTCTGAAAGCGGATGGCTTATACCACCTCTGGTTTGAAACTGCACCATTCACTGATAATTGTAGCGGCGGTCTGTGACCGCCGTTGGGGCAACGGAACGGCGCTCATAGAGCGCCGCCACAGTGCAATTTCAAACTGAAACTGGTATTACAAGGCGAGCGCCGGCAGCGAGATGCTGAACGTCGCGCCTTTCTTGAACTCGCTTTGCGCAGTGATGTCACCATCGTGTTCGTTGACAATGCGCTGACAAATGGCCAGCCCCAAGCCCGTGCCGTTTTTCTTGGTGGTGAAAAACGGCTCGAACAGGTGCGGCAGATTTTCCGGCGGAATGCCCATGCCAGTGTCCTGGATGTGAATGCACAGGCGCCGTTCGCCCGGTTTTGCCCCGGCGATTTCCGTGCCCACGGTCAGCGTGCCGTTCATCCCCACCGCTTCGATGGCGTTGAACAACAAATTCATGAACGCCTGCTGCAACTGGTATTCGTCGCCGCTGACGGTGTCCGGCGCGGCGGCGTAACGGCGGTTGAGCGAAATGAATTTGCCTTTGATCTGGTGTTCGACGAGCCGCAGTGAATGGTCCAGCAGGTCATGCACGTGCACGGTGGCAAATTCATTCCTGCCGGGCGCGGCGAATCGCAGCATCTGGCTCACCAGCGTGTCAATCCGCCGCAGCTCGCGCCGGACGGTTTCTGAAAATTCCCGGTCCTCGCCCTTTTGCAGCAGCCGATCAACGAAGGTGTTGACGGCGACCAGGCTGTTTTTGATTTCGTGCGCCATCCCCGCCGAAAGCAATCCGAGGCTGGCCAGCCGGTCAAGCCGCCGCATGCTTTGTTCCGAAATCGGCGTGGCGTCCCATTGACCGGAATTTTTCGCACTGCCGGTTTTTTTGGTTGAATCGTTCGATGGCATATCAAAGCCAATTTGCCCCTGCCTTCGGCACCTTGAATCATGAACGCGACGATATTAAACCGATAATGCGTCTCGACCAACAAAAAAAGTGGATTGAATCGGCTGGCATTTGCGCGTTGGACGACTACGCTGTTTTCGCCGAATGAATAGAACTTTTGACAGCATCGAATCCGTCGTTGCGGACATCCGCCGGGGAAAAATGGTCATTGTGGTGGATGATGAAGACCGCGAAAACGAGGGCGACCTCATCATGGCGGGCCAGCATGTCACGCCCGCCGCCGTCAACTTCATGGCCCGGTTCGGCCGCGGGCTGATTTGCGTGCCGGCGACCGCCGGGCGGCTGCAACAACTTGGCATTGACCGCATGGTGCACCAGAATCGCGAGAGTTTTCGCACCGATTTTCAGGTGAGCGTTGACGCCGCGCGCGGCATCACCACCGGCATCAGCGCCGCCGACCGCGCCAAAACCATTCAAATCATGGCGTCACCCACCGCGGTGCCGGAGGACCTGGTGCAACCCGGCCACGTTTTCCCATTGCGCGCGCGGCCCGGCGGCGTGTTGCAGCGCGCCGGCCACACCGAGGCGGCGGTGGACCTCGCGCAACTCGCCGGGCGGCGCCCCATCGGCGTGCTTTGCGAAATCTTGAACGACGACGGCTCGATGGCGCGGCTGCCGGAATTGAGAAAATTCAACCGGAAACACCGCCTGAAAATCTGCACCATTGCCGACTTGATCGAATACCGCCGCACGCGTGAAAAACTGGTCGAACGCGTTGAGACGGTGAAGCTGCCGACCGACTATGGTGATTTCGACCTGATTTTGTATCACTCGCGTCCGGACGGGCAGCACCATCTGGCGCTCGTTCACGGCGACGTGGCCGGGCGGGAGAAAATTCTCGTGCGCGTCCACAGCGAATGTCTGACCGGCGACGTGTTCGGCTCGCGCCGCTGCGACTGCGGGTCGCAACTGCATCAGGCCATGCGGCAGATTGCCGGGGCCGGTCGCGGCGTGATTGTCTATATGCGGCAGGAGGGCAGGGGCATCGGCCTGCCGGCGAAAATCAAGGCCTACAAATTGCAGGAGCGGGGCTACGACACCGTTGAGGCCAACCAGAAGCTGGGCTATGACATGGATTTGCGCGAATACGGACTCGGGGCGCAAATCCTCGTGGACCTCGGCCTCAAAACCATCCGGCTGCTGACGAACAATCCTAAGAAAATCGTCGGGCTGGAGGGCTACGGACTGAAAATTGTCGAGCAGGTGCCGATTCGCGTGAAGCCGAATCCGCATAATGAAAGGTATCTGACAACGAAGCGGACTAAGATGGGACATTTGCTTTAACTGCGGATGACTCGGACGACGCGGATTTTGATTTTGAAATCTACGCAGTCACTCATTTGCCACCATCGCGTCGAATTGGTTTTGGGGAGGAAGGGCGTGTTGCCGTCCTTGAAAAATTCGGGTCGCCGGCCCGGCGGCCGTGCCCATCGCTTTTATTTGCCGGACCATTCCCCCCGGACCAGACCCCGCCGGATTCGGCTTTTAGCCCTGCTGTTCTTAAGGTTTAACGCACCTGTTAATATAAACTATTGATGTTCTGTATTAAGAAAAGATTGCATAATTCCAAAAACGGCCTTTAAATGCCAAGAAATGTGGAGTGGGAAACCGGGGGTAAAAACGATGATCGGGGCGCGTACGGCAAATAAACAATAACGAACTCAATGATGGTTATGAAAAAGCAAAAAGTGATCTCGTGCGGCAGTTGGATGCTGGTGGGGGCGTGTTTGATTGGTCTTGGCCTGTCCCTGGCCTACGCCGCGCCGCCGGAAACGAAGAAAACGGACACCAAAAAGAAGCTCACGGGCGCCGAATTGTACGCCATCAATTGCAATCGCTGCCACCCGGAGCGCTATCCCACCGAGTTCACGTCGGCCCAATGGAAGACGATCGTGATACACATGCGGGTGCGGGCCAATCTGCCCGCCGCGCAGGCGAAGCTCATTCTGAAGTATCTCCAGGAAGACAGCGGAAACTGAACCACCAGGAAATTTACCCATGAAAATGCGTTCCATTATTTTAAGTGTGGCGGCAGGATGCGCGATGGGCTTGCTCTTGCCCCCGCGCGCAACGGCAGCCGTCAGCGATGACGATTTCAATGCCCTGAAAAATCAGGTGCAACAATTGAATGACCAGGTTCAAGAACTGAAACGCGAGCATCAGCAGGACGGGGTCACGCACAACGAAGACCAGATGAAAATCCAGCAACTGCAACAGCAGGTGGGGGAAACGCAGATGCTGGCCACCAACGCCGCCCAGAAGGCCGAGGCGGTGAGCAAGGTTCAATCGGCTTATCCGATTCCCGCCTCCGGCCCCGGCGCCAGGCACAATTTTACGATGGCCGGCGACGCCGAAGTTCAATTTGGCAAGACGGCGGGGCAACACAGCGGATTCGCGCTTGCCGATTTCGCGCCGATTTTCCTGTTCCGGGCGAATGATAACATCCTGTTCGAGGCCGGCTTTGACACCACCTTGCAGAACGCCGGGGGGCCTCCAGGCACTGGCGGCGGCGCTAACACTACTTTCAGCCTGAGCTTCGCCCAGTTGGATTATCTCTGGAACGATTACGTGACGGTTGTGGCCGGCGACATGTTGCTGCCGCTGGGTACTTACAACGAGCGGAGCGCGGGCTGGCTGACCAAAATACCAGATGCCCCGCTGTTGGATGATCAGCTTTTGCCGGGCAGCGGCGTCGGCGTCCAATTGCGCGGCGCAGTGCCGGTCGGCGACAACGGACAGTCGCTGACCTACGCCGTTTACGGCGTGAACGGGCCGGGATCAGTTACCGGCAGCGGGAGCGCGTTTCAAACGCCCGGCGATCCTGCTTCTGGCGCCAATCTTGATCTCGGCAGCAACGTTGGCATCCTTGGCGATGGCACGCAGCAAAATCTTCACAGCAATCCCAGTGGGGGCGGTCGCATCGGCTGGTTCTACCCGTGGAAACCGCATTACGATGTGGAACTCGGACTTTCGGGGCAGTCAGGTGAATGGGATGATGCCGGCAATCATCTCTGGTCGGCGGCAGTGCTTGATGCCGCAGTGCATATCGGCCCCTACTTTGAAGTCAAGGGTGAGTATGCCAACACTTGGTACGGAACCGATGATGCCGGCACGGTGCACCCGCACGGCTTGTGGGTGCAGGCGGCCTATAAACTGGCCGGTTTGAACCTCGACTTCCCCGTGGTCAACGATCTCGAACTCGTCAACCGTTATGACCACGAAAACGACGGCTTGGGCACTGAAACCGACCGCTACACGGCAGGCTATGTGTATTATCTCACGAGCACGTTGTTGTTTGAGGGCGACTATGAATTCCTCCATAGCCGCGGTCCGGCCGCCTTGCCGTCCAATCTGTTTGTGCTCCAACTTTCCTACGGATTCTAACTGCCCAAAGCGATTGTTTTAATGAATACCAAATATCCCATGCTATTCCTCGGTGCGGCCGCGTTTGTCCTGATGGGGACGCGCGTGATGCTGGCCGACGACCAACAACTTGACGCCGAAACCAAGGCGCGCATTGACAAATACGAACAAGGCCCGGCCACGATTGACGTGTCCAAATATCCGCAGGGCATTCAGGACAATTACGAGGTGTTCAGCCAGAAATGTTCGCAATGCCACAAGTTGAGCCGCCCCATCAACAGCGACTATGCCGCGCCCGACGAATGGTCGCGATACGTGAAACGGATGATGCACAAGCCCGGCTCCGGCATTGACGCCTCGGACGGCAAGAAGATTTATGAATTCCTGGTCTATGATTCCAGCGTCCGCAAAAAGAAGATGCTCGATGACAAGCTGGCCAAGCTGGGCGCCGATGACAAGACGGCCGCCGAAGCGAAGATCAAGGAAGTTCACGACAAGTACGACAATCAATAATTCGCTCGCAACAGGAATCCGCCATGATTAAAAATCAGCCGCAGCGGTTACGCTGATACATGAGCGACGAACAAAATGGTTGTCAAAAAACCGGGGCCGAGCCAACGGCTTCACGGGAGCCCGTGCCGGTCTGGATCATTGTCCTGACACTGGTGCTGTTGTTCCTCGGCGCGGTTTATTTCGACCATCACAGCGGCTGGTTCGACAAACAGGTCTATGCCCCGTACACCTCCGCCGAGGAGCTGGCGTTTTATCAACCCAAATCCGGCGCGGCCGCTATGGCCGCGCATGGGAGGGTGGTTTACGAGACCGTTTGCGGTCTGTGTCATGGCAACGATGGGCTTGGCAAACCCAACCAGGCGCCGCCGCTGGCCGGTTCCGAATGGGTCGCCAAAGATGCCGCGTCACTCGCGCACGTTCCGTTGGCCGGACTCAACGGCCCGATTCAGGTCAAAGGTCTGGAATGGAACCTTGCCATGGCGCCCATGGGCGCGGGGTTGTCCGACGCCGACCTCGCCGCCGTATTGAGTTACATCCGCACGTCGTGGGGCAACAACAGCGGCGCGGTTTCCGCCGACGAAATGAAAGCGGCACGTTCCGCCGTCAGCGGCAATGCCCCGTCGGCGGAGGAATTGGCCAAAATGACGCCGGTGGACCGTGGCCATGCAGTTTTTCGAAAATATGGTTGTTTTCAATGCCACGGTCAGGATGGCAAAGGCGGCGTGTCCAATTTCAACGCCAAGACGGCCGAACAGGTTCCCAGCCTGATTTATGTGGCCGACGGTTACACCAAGTCTGAGCTGATCGCTTTCATCAGCCGGGGCGAGCGCAATATTCCCCGGAAGAACCCGGCCGGCCCCGAGCCGCCCCACTTCATGCCCAAATGGGGGCCTGTCATCAGCGCCAACGAACTCAGTGATCTGGCGGATTTTCTTTTCAGCCTGAAACCCAAGGGCGAAAACCTGGGCTTTTAGCCGGTACGATTCATTCCTGATGGCAGGGCCGTGCGGCCTCGGACGGGCGCAGTATTGCTACGGCGGGCGTATTCATGGTTTAATCCTCCGCGATGCTTCGCAAAAATCAACCGAAGGAAATACAGATGAGCAGTGGCTCATTTGCCATTGTCGCGTCGCGCTACAATGCGCGGTACGTGGACTCGATGTTGCGGGCGGCCAAGGCGGAGTTGTGGCGCGCCGACGTTTCCCGAATCCAAATCGTCCGCGTGCCCGGCGCGTATGAAATCCCCGTCGTCGCCAAAAGCCTGGCGCGCCGCTCAACCCTCAACTCGCCGTTCTCGGCCATCATTTGCCTCGGCGTGATCCTGCGTGGCGAAACCGTCCATGCCGCGCACATCGGCGAGGCCGTGAGCCGCGCGCTCATGGAAATCCAGCTCGCGCACGAAATCCCCGTCATCCACGAAGTGTTGCTGTTGGAAAACGAGGCGCAGGCGCGCGTTCGCTGCCTGGACCCCAAGCACAATCGCGGCACGGAAGCGGCGCAGGCCGCGCTGGCGATGGCGCGGGTGATGAAAAACCTGAACAACGAAAGCGCCGGGTAAACTTCCAGCGATGCCCTATTTTTCGTTTTTGCTGATCGCCCTGTTCGCGGCTTTCTATTATCGCGCGGCGGAAATGGAAAACGAATCACGCCTGCTATGGTGCGGCCTGTCGCTTGTGCTTTCCCTCGCAACCATGTTCTTCCTGCATTGGGGCGTGCTCGGGACCGTGCTCGGCCAGGTCGGGCTGTTTGTGGGCATCACCGTTTTCCGGTTAACGCGCAAGCCGTGAGGCATTCCAAGCGGCGACAGTTGAGACCGCCGCGTGGGGATGAAGACATTTTCAGCGGCCACCTGCTATCTCCTGACTGCCAACTCCCAAACCGCTTCGTGGTTTCCCATTTCAACCTTACTCCCCATCCACCCACCCTCCCACCGCCTGAACCGGTACAAGCTCTCCGGCGCGCGCCACCCAGACGGCCAGTGCCAGACGGCCGGTGGCTCCTTTCGGATTCGTATCGAGCATGAAGTCGCCCTGGAATCCTCCGTCCTTGCCAGCCAACGGCTGCTTCACGAGCATGAGGGCGGCAAAATCGTGGTTCAAGTGGCGGCCCGCATTTTCCCCGGCCTTCACATCGGAACTCACTTGGGAATCCAACAGCGCGGCATTCACCTCATAATCCGCCGCCCCGTTGGCCGTGGGGACAAAACTGACCAACCAGCGATTGGTGCCTTCCGGGCTGACCTTCAGGATGCCCGCCTTGGTCCCCGACAATCCGGGCGTGCCCCTCGATCTGGCCCGGTTACGCCACTCCTTGCCGTTGAGGACAAATTCAGGCGTGTAAATGGTGTCGCTGCCCCACACAACGGCATAATCGCGCTGACGGTCGGAAAACTGTTTGCTCGCCCATTTATCGCGCCAGCCGGCGTTATCCCAATACTCCACATGAAACGCGACGGGCACAAAATCAGTCCACAAGCCGGGTGCCGTTTTCAGCCCGCTCAACCAGGATTCAGCCGGCGGGCAACTGCTGCAACCTTCGGAAGTGTAAAGCTCCAACAACGCCGTCTGACGTTCGGAACTTTGAAACCCGGTGGGCGCGGCATGGGCCGCGAGGCACACCAGCATTCCCAAAAAACAACGATATTTCATCCGGTTAAAGCTCGGCTCATTTTCGATTCTTTGACTGTGAAACGCCGTTCCCGTTCGAACTCCTTAAAAGTTGAGCGTTGAATGTTGAATGTCTTGCCGCGGCGAAGCCAAACGAAGCCGGGTCGATGTTTCCACGCTTTCTTCTTTCTTGCGAAAGCTCCCCCGCGGCTTACGATGCGGTCAAATCTGCATGGGTATTGCCGACGAATTGCGTAAGTTCCGTATCGCCTACGAAATGGCGGAGGACAGCAAAGCACGCGCGGCCAAGCCCGCGCCTCCCCGCGCCGATGATGAATCGCGTTTCATGCCCCAATCGAGTTAGTTGCCATGCCATCACCCGCTTCCCATCCCCGCGATCCCTTGCACGGCATCACCCTCGAAAACATTCTCAATCAACTGGTCCAGCGGCATGGTTGGAGCGAGATGGGCCGGCGCATCCCTGTCCGGTGTTTCAAATTCAATCCGACGGTGAAATCCAGCCTCACGTTCCTGCGTAAAACCCCTTGGGCACGCCGGAAAGTCGAAGACTGGTTCATCGGAGAGCTTTTACAACCAGAGAAAAGGCCAAAGGCTGAAAGCTGAATGCTAGAATTTCCGGAAGCGGGGAACATCGAACATTCAACATTCAACGTCCAACATCGAATAAATGGAAGAGATCTGCGGAATCTGCGGGGAAAAGACTGAAGGCTGAAGAAGAATTGTACTATGGCTAAAAAAAGAGAGTTTCCGCTGGCACAAGTGTATGGGTTACTGGAACCCGGCCCGGTCGTGCTGGTCACCACCGCCCGCGCGGGACGAACGAACATCATGCCCATGTCGTGGCATACGATGATGGAATTTGTGCCGCCGCTCGTGGGCTGCGTCGTCAGCAGCCTGAATTACACGTTTGAGATTTTGCGGGCGACCGGGGAATGCGTAATCAACATCCCGACGGTGGAATTGGCGAAAAAGGTGGTGGGTTGCGGAAACACTTCCGGCCGGTCGGTGGACAAGTTCAAAACCTTTCGCCTCACGCCGGTGGCCGCGTCAGCCGTCGAGGCCCCGCTCATCGCCGAGTGTTATGCCAATCTGGAATGCAAAGTGATCGATCGAAAACTGGTCACCCCATACAACTTCTTTATCCTGGAAGTGGTCAAGGCGTGGATTGACCCGCGTCGGCAGCGGCCACGGACGATTCATCATCAGGGAGAAGGCGTGTTTGCGGTTCCGGGCCGGACAATCAAACTGCCATCCCCGAAAACTTCCTTCCTCACAAAATGAAATATGACCTGATTCTCCATCAGACCGGGGACAATCGCACGCGCATTGTAGTGCGGCTGGAGAACGAAACGGTCTGGGCGTCGCTCAACCAGATGGCCGAGCTGCTTCAAAGGGACAAGCCGGTCATATCCAGGCACATCAAGAACGCTTTCGCCCAAGGTGAACTGCGCCCGGAGTCAGTTGTTGCAAATTTTGCAGCAACTGCCGGCGATGCGAAAACTTAACCATGCAAAATATCGTCATCGCCAAACCCTACCGCTTCGTGCCGCCGCGCTTCAGCCCTTTCTGGGCGCGGATCGCCCAGTGGTATCTGCCCACCTATCTGCGCAAGAGCCACGGCATCACTTCGTGGGAGTGCGTCGGGGCGGAGCGCCTGCGCGCTTCGCTGCAGGCCGGTTCGGGCGTGCTGTTGGCCTCCAATCATTGTCGCCCCTGCGATCCGATGGTCTTCGGATTGCTCGCCCGCGAGGTCAGCCGGCCGTTCCATGTCATGGCCAGTTGGCATCTGTTCATGCAAAGCCGCGTGCAGTCGTTCCTGTTGCCGCGCATTGGTGGATTCAGTGTTTACCGCGAAGGCCTGGACCGCGAATCGCTGAAGTGCGCCACCCGCACTCTGGCCGAAGCGCGATTCCCGCTGATTCTGTTCCCGGAAGGTTTCGTCACCCGCAACAACGACCGGCTGTTGCACCTGATGGAGGGGGTCGCCTTTCTCGCGCGTTCGGCGGCCAAACAGCGGGCGGCTGCCCCACTGCCCGGCAAGGTGGTCGTGCACCCGGTTTTTATCCGCTACTTCTTCGAAGGCGATCTCGCGGCGACCGTCGAGCCGGTCCTGCAAAACATTGAGGCGCGATTGTCCTGGCAGCCGCAGAATCAGCTGCCCTTGCGCGAACGGGTCGTCAAGGCCGGACAGGCGTTGCTCGCGCTCAAGGAAATCGAATACCTCGGGGCCTCGCAACCCGGTGGCGTGATAGAACGGCTCCCGCACCTGCTCGATCATCTGCTGGAGCCGCTGGAGCGCGAGTGGATGGGCGGACGCCGCGAACGGGATACGATGGCGCGCGTCAAGCGCCTGCGCTCTGCCATCCTGCCAGACATGGTCCATGGCGAGATCACCGAGAAAGAGAACGCGCGCCGGTGGCGGCAGCTCGCGGACTTGTACGTCGCTCAACAACTACATTGTTACTCGGGCGATTACCTCGCTGATGCTCCAACGCCCGAGCGCCTGCTGGAAACCGTGGAGCGTTACGAGGAAGACCTGACCGACGAGGCCCGTCCGCATCCGCCGCTCCACGTGGTCATCTCGGTCGGCGAAGCCATCGAGGCAACCCCGACGCGGGATCGCGATGCGGATGGCGACCCGATTGCCGATGAACTCCGGCGGCAACTCGAACTGATGCTGGAAGAAAGCAAACACCGCCAGCGCCCGGCCCGGCGCAATTCATCAATCCCATGACACCCATCCTGGCAACCCTGCACTGGCCCGCTATCGGCCTCCGCGCCGGCGTCGTCGTCGCGGCGCTCGTCCTCTGGTTCTGGACGCAGTCGCTGATTGCACGCAAGTCGGCACCGAAGGACGGTATCGGCGATATCGTCCATGACCTTACTGCGCGCTGGAACCACTACTTCGCCGCTAACGCTCGCGCTGCCAACGCCGCGCTGATCACCAGTTCGCTTTTCATTGATCTCATCGGCCTCACCCTGATTGGCGCGGCAATCTTCGGCCCGACGTTTGCGCCGTTTCTCGCCATGCTCATCGTGTTCGGCCTGCGGCAGTTCTGCCAGGGTCTTTGCACGCTGCCACCGCCGTCCGGCATCATTTGGCGGAACCCGGGTTTCCCGGCGTTGCTCGTGACCTACGAAGTGGGTAACGACTTCTTCTTCTCCGGCCACACGGCGCTGGCGGTGCTCGGGGCCATCGAGGCGTCGCAGTTCGGGCCGGCGTGGCTCGCGGTCGTCGCGGCGGCCATCGCGCTCGGCGAAATGCTGATGGTTCTGGTGTTGCGGGCGCACTACACGCTGGATGTGGTGGCGGGCGCGTTCGCCGCGTTCCTCGCTGCGAATGTGGCGGACAAGTTGTCAGCCACGGTGGACGCGTGGTTGCGATGAGTGACGGGGAAACCTCGAACATTCAACATTCAACGTCCAACATCCAATGGAAGCGGCACGGGAGCCGGTCTGTAGTAGTTGACGCCGCGCCGGGTTCGCGCTACAGCTTCGTCGCCGCCAAATTATCCCGGCCTGTGCGGGGGGACGACACTATGGAAACGATTCTGCCATCCGAGTTCAAACGCCAGATGGTGCTGATGCTGGATGGCGCTCCCCATGTCATAGAGGATTTGCACACCAGCGGCACGGCCCAGACCCGGCACAAACTTCACACCCGCCTGCGCCACCTCACGACCGGCCGCCTCTTTGACCGCGTTTTCGCCGAAAACGAGCGCGTGGCCGTGGCCCCGCTGGAAACCCACCGCGTTACTTTCAGCTACGCCCTGGCCGACCGGCTGGTTTTCGTTGATATCGAGACGTTCGAGGAGTTCGAGTTCAGCAACGAACTGCTCGGTGAGCGCCGCGGGTTTCTCAAGGAGAACGAGGAATATAAAGCCCTGCGGCTCGATGGCCGGCTCCTCGACATCGTCCTGCCACCGCAAATACCGCTCAAGGTGGTGGACACCGCTCCGCCCAGCCGGGGCGGATTGAGCGCGTCATGGAAGGAGGCGAAGCTCGAAACCGGCCTGCAAATCATGGTCCCGCTGTTCATCACCAACGGCGAAATCATCCGTGTTGACACCGCCGAAAAGAAATACCTGGGCCGGGAAACGTCCGCGTAAGGGCGTAAAGTCCTGTGGAACCACGCCCTGTTAAAAGGCGTTCTTTGTCTCACGCGGTGGAGAACGTTGACCCGGCTTCGTTTGGCTTTGCTGCGGCAAGACGCTGAACGTCGAATGGCAGACAAAAAAACGGTGCGGCGAAGGGGTTAGTCTTTGCGCCTTGGATTTCGCCGCGATAAAAAAGAGAAATTATGAAATGGCTTTTCATAGCACTTGGCATGACGATCATCATTTCGGGCTGTACGCCCGTCACGACGGCGGAGAAACAGTCGAGCGGCATCTTTGATATTGTCCACACGAATTTCCTCGGCTCGCTTTGGAACGAGTCGCACGCCCGGGCTTCGATTGTTTCCCAGGATGGCGGGGAGTCGTTCACCGTCCCCGGCGGGGCGATTTGGGCTTACGGCGACACGTTCAAAGGTTCCAGGGCCGCCGATGGCACTCCGCACTTCGCCGGCGGGGCGATATCCTGTGCCATTGCTTTTCTGGCGGACAATGCCAGAAGCTATCCGCCCGCGTTCAATTTTCTCGTGTCCAGCAACGGTGACGCCGTTTCGCCCTTTGAGTTCCTGCCGAATGAACAACCGGTTGACCGTTACCGGATCTGGCCGCTGGGCGGAATCCAAGTGAGCAACCAGTGCTACCTTTTTTATTCGCTGATCGAGGTTTTTGGGAACGGTCAATGGGATTTCCGCGGCGTTGGTTCCGGTCTCGGCCGGTCAAAGGTTGCGCTCGGATCCTACGAGCGCCTGCGACCGCACGGGGACTGGCGCTTTCCCGTCGAGCCTTCCCAGGTGATTGAGGCGGACGGCTGGCTCTATCTTTTCGGGATCAAGGAATTCAAAGGGAAGCAGGGTGTCGCCCTGGCCCGGGTGCGCCCGGAGAAAATCGAGGACCCCGATGCGTATGAGTTTTACACGGGCGCCAGCCCGGAATTTTCGTCCCGAAAAGAAGCCGCCGCAGTTTTGGCCGAAAATGTCCCGGGGCAGGTCTCGGTCGCCTGGAATCCGTATCTGAAAAAATATGTGATGGCTTCCTCGAGCGACTTCGATCATCCGCGGGAGATTCGTTTCCTTGTCGCCGACGCCCCGTATGGCCCCTGGAGTCCGCCGGTGGCCCGCATCGAAGTGCCCGAATATCGCCAGGGAAAACGGGTGGAGATGGCGTATTGCGCCTATCTGCATCCGGAACTGTTCCGGGAGAATGGCCGGGTGATGAATCTGACCTGCTCGCTGGGTTTGAAGGACGCCGGCTTCGATAGCAACTGTGAAATGATCGAGATTGAGGTAATACGCCGGAATTGATTTCCGTCGGCCAACGCGTGAAGTCGCGAGTTGTCAGGTTCAGCCACAGGGTATCGGCAATGACGGCGGATTTTCTCCGGCGCGGAAAAAACACACAAGTGGGCTGATTTGAACGCCCGCGATTAGCCGCCATCAAACAAAGGAGGATGACGATGAGCGCTTGTGAAATTTTTCACAACAGGCTTGCCCTTGATTAGCGCGGATGATAAACTGCATCCGCTTTGTTGAATTCTCGAAAAATGAAAGACTCAAAAGTCTCTCCGGTTTTGTTGCTGATCGCGTTGCTGGCCGCTGCGACGTCCGCGCGCGCGGCGGACATCCTTGGCACCATCACCCTCAAAGGCACGCCGCCACCGGAAGTGACCAACACGCTCATCATGGACAATTCAGATTGTGCGGTGATGCACAAGACCACGCCCACGACGCATTTTTACGTCGTCGGGCCGAAAGGTGAACTGGGCGACGTAGTGGTTTTGCTGAAGGGTGTCACCGGCAAATCCACCGGTGCCAGCGCGCCGCCGGTCGTGCTCGACCAAAAGGGTTGTTTGTATGAGCCTCAAATCCTGGCGATCCAGACTGGCCAGAAACTGGTCGTAAAGAATTCCGACAACTGCATCCACAACGTCCATTGCACGCCCACCGTGCCCGGCAACGATGAGCATAACGATGTGCAGATGGCCGGCGCCGCCGATTTGACCTACACGTTTCCGCAGCCGGAAATGTTTTTGAGATTCAAATGCGACGTGCATCCGTGGATGTTCGCCTGGGTGAGTGTCATTGACAGCCCCTACTATTGTGTCAGCGGCCCGGACGGCAAATTTGTCATCAAAAACGTGCCGCCCGGCAAATACACCGTTGCCGCCGACCACCGCAAACTCGGTTCACAGACGCAGGACGTGGAGGTGAAGGACAGCGACGTGACCGTGAATTTCACTTTTGAAATCAAATAACACCAAACACCAATTTCGCAACCCCGACACGCGAGCCGGGGTTTGCCGTTTTTTGATATGAATACCAATGCGCAAAATTACAATCCTTGGCTGTACCGGTTTATCATGGTGACGGCCACCGCCACGTTTTTACTGCTCGGCCTGGGCGGTTTGGTCACCAGCCACGAGGCCGGCATGTCGGTACCAGACTGGCCGACGAGCTACGGCTATCCCATGTTCTCGCTGCCCATAAAATTCTGGAAGGGCGGCGCCTTTTTTGAGCACACGCACCGCCTGCTGGCTTCCGGCATCGGCTTTTTGACCACGATACTCGCGGTCTGGCTCTGGTTCAAGGATCCGCGCAGATGGATGCGTTGGCTCGGCGTGCTCGCGTTTGTGCTGGTTGCGTTGCAGGGCGTGCTCGGTGGCCTGCGCGTAACGCTGCACATGGACAAGCTCGGCATCGTTCACGGCGCGCTCGCGCAATCGTTCTTCGTTTTGATTTGTGCGCTGGCCCTGTTCACCAGCCGCTGGTGGCAGAATTCTGCAGCGGCGGTCTATGACCGTCGCTCAAATTCGGAGACAAGTACGGCGGTCGCAGACCGCCGCTACAGCAATCTCCGATGGCTGGTTCTCTTCACGACCTTGCTCATCTTCACACAGCTGATTCTCGGCGCGACGATGCGGCATCAGCACGCCGGCCTGGCGATTCCCGATTTCCCGGCCGCCTACGGAAAAATCTGGCCGGACACGAGTGCCGTCGCCGTTGCGCGCTACAACGCCGACCGCATCGAGGTCATTTCCGAAAACCCGATCACAGCCTTTCAAATCGTTTTGCAAATGGCGCATCGCATGGTGGCGCTGGCCATTTTCATCGGCGTCGCCGTGTGTGCGTGGCTGGCATGGCGGCGGCTCGGCAAAAGGGACGCTTTGGCACGCCTGGCGGTGTACTGGCTGGCGCTGATTGTGGCGCAAATCATCCTCGGCGCGGTGACGATCTGGACGAACAAGGCCGCCGACGTGGCGACGGCACACGTGCTGGTGGGCGCGCTTTCGCTCGTGACCGGCGCGTTGTGGTGTGCCGCGGCTTTCCATCGTCCGGAACCGCTGTCCCGCGTTGAACCAGTTGACACAATCTCCAGCGCGTTTGGCGCGAACCCGGCCCTGGCGGCAAATAAATGAAATGAAAGAAATCTCGGCTGGAATTTTAAGCGCGACCCCGGTCGCGGAAAAAAGTCGGACGGCGGTCTTTGCCGACCTGATCAAGGCGCGGCTGACCACGCTGGTGCTGCTGACGACGCTCGTCGGGTTTTACCTCGGCTGGCGCGGCGCAATGGATTTCGTGTTGATGTTCCACCTGCTGGCCGCCACGGCGCTGGTCGCCTCCGGCGCGGCGGCGTTGAACCAGTTGCTCGAGCGCGAGTACGACGCGAAGATGCGCCGGACGCAGGACCGCCCGCTGCCGTCGGGCCGGTTGCAGCCCGCGACGGTGATGCTTTTCGGCGGCACGTGCGCAACGGCGGGTCTGATTTACCTCGCGCTGGCGGTGAATCCGCTCACGAGCGTCATTGCCGCGGTCACGCTGGTCAGCTACCTGTTCATCTACACGCCGCTGAAGCGCGTGACGTGGCTGAACACGAACATCGGCGCGGTGCCCGGCGCGTTGCCGGCGATGATGGGCTGGACGGCCGCGCGCGGTGAACTGAGCGCTGAAGGCTGGGCCTTGTTCGCGATTGTGGCGTTCTGGCAAATCCCCCATTTCATGGCCATCGCGTGGATTTACCGGGACGAATACGCGCGCGCCGGTTTCAAAATGCTGCCGGTGGTTGAACCGGCGGGCCGCCGCACGGGAGAACAAGCCGTGAGTCACACCCTGGCCCTGCTGGCGGTCAGCCTGTCGCCGTTCGTTTTCAAACTTGCCGGGCCGGTTTATCTCGGCGGCGCGCTGGTGTTGGGCGCGGGTTATTTGTGGTGCGCGATCCAGTTTTTGCGGCAACTCACGCTGGCGCGCGCGCGGCTGTTGTTTTTGGCGTCCATTCTTTATTTGCCATTGCTGCTGTCGTTGATGGTTTGGGACAAGGTGAAATAGAAATTGACGAATTCCTGAATCCGAATGACTAAAGAAATCCCAATGACTAATTCCGAAACTGCCGTTCGCGTGGCTAAAGCGAATTCGTCATTCGAGCTTCGTCATTCTTTAGTCATTTTTCCGAAATGAAGTGACATGGGAACAACCGTTGAACAATTTCCACCGTATCGCGGCGGCGATGATCATGGCCATGAGCACCACGCTCATCACGACCCCGGTTTTTGGCGCACCTACATTTTTTCCACCGACCACAAAATCATCGGCATTCAATACGGCTTCACGGCGCTGTGTTTCATGTTGTTCGGATTTTTCCTGATGCTGCTGATGCGCTGGCAGATTGCGCATCCTGGGCAGCCGGTGCCGTTCATCGGCCCGTTGCTGGAACAAATTCTTGGACCGACGATGGCCGGCAAAGGTGCGATTTCACCCGACCTTTACAACTCCTTCGGTGCAATGCACGGGACGATCATGGTTTTTCTCGCGGTGGTGCCATTGGCGTTCGCGGCGTTCGGCAATTACGTCGTGCCGCTGATGATTGGCGCGCCGGACATGGCGTTCCCGCGGGTGAACATGGCGAGTTACCAGGCATACGTGCTGGGCGGCGTGGTGATGCTGGTGAGCTTTTTCATCCCCGGCGGCGCGGCGCAGGCGGGTTGGACTTCGTATTCGCCGCTGGCGACCTCGATTCCGACGCATGGCCAGGCGTTCTGGCTCGTGGGCATGGTTTTGCTCATCACGTCGTCCCTGCTGGGCGCGGTGAATTTCATTGCCACCATCATTCAACTGCGCGCGCCGGGCATGACGTGGATGCGGCTGCCGTTTTTCGTCTGGGCGCAATTCGTGACGGCATTCCTGTTGTTGCTGGCGTTTCCACCGCTGGAAGCCGCGGGCATCATGCAGTTGATGGACAACCTTGCCCACACGAGTTTCTTTTTGCCGACGGGGCTGGCGATTGGCGGGCATTTGGCGCACGTCAGCGGCGGCGGCAGCCCGTTGCTCTGGCAGCATTTGTTCTGGTTCCTCGGTCATCCCGAAGTCTATGTCTTGATTTTGCCGGCGATGGGCATCGTCTGCGAAATCCTTGCCAACAACACGCGCAAGCCGATCTGGGGCTACAAATCGCTGGTGTATTCTGCGCTGGCGATCGGTTTTCTGTCATTCATCGTCTGGGCGCACCACATGTATCTCACGGGCATGGGCACGAAGATCGCAACGTTCTTCCAGGCGACGACGATGATCATTTCGATTCCGTCGGTGATTATTTTGACATGCCTGCTGATTTCGCTGTGGGGCGGTTCCATCCGGTTCAACACGCCAATGCTGTTCGTGCTCGGATTTCTGCCGATGTTCGGCATTGGCGGCCTGACGGGGCTGCCGCTGGGGCTGGCGCCGTCGGACATTTACCTGCATGACACGTATTACGTCATCGCCCATTTCCATTATGTCGTCGCGCCGGGGACGATTTTCGCGTTGTTCGCGGGGATTTATTATTGGTTCCCGAAAATGACAGGGCGGATGATGAATGAATTCTGGGGCCGGGTGCATTTCTGGGGTTCATTTGTCTTCATGAATGTTGTCTTCCTGCCGATGTTTGCGCAGGGCATGGAAGGCATGCTGCGGCGCATGGCCGACGGTGGTGTGAACTATTCCGCCGCGCGCGTGCCGGGTGCGCTGGCCACGTTGCCGGACACGATCATGGAAATGCACACGTGGATTCTGTGGGGCGCGATGGCGCTGGGACTGGCGCAAATTCCGTTCATCATCAATTTGTTCTGGAGCATCAAACACGGGGAGGAAGCGAAAAGCGACAATCCGTGGGATTCCACGACCCTCGAATGGCAGACGCCCACGCCGCCGCCGCACGGCAATTTCGCCACGCCGCCGCGAATTTGCCGCGGCCCATACGAATACAGCGTGCCCGGCCACGCCGCCGATTTCACGCCGCAGAACGAACCGGACGTTCCCGTGGCTGCGCCCAAAATTTCACCCGCGCCGGCCGGGCATTAGACCTTTTTCATGGAAATACCCTACGCAGTTCAACCACGGCCCGACACCGGCATTTACAACGCCAAGATCGGCATCTGGCTGTTTCTGATGTCCGAAGTAATGCTGTTCGGCGCGTTGTTTTCCGCCTACGTGCTGCTGCGCGTGGGCGCCGTGCCCGGCGAATGGCCGCACGGCTGGCTGAACGTCACGCTGGGCACCATCAATACACTCGTCCTCGCGCTTTCAGCCATCACGACGCTGCTCGCGTGGGTCGCCTGTAAAACCAGGCAGTTTGCCAAATTCAAATTTTTTCACGCCTGCACACTGCTGCTGGCGCTGACATTTTTGTGCATCAAAGGTTACGAGTATCACGACAAGTGGATTCATTATGAAATTCAATTGACCGACGGGCGCATCGCCGACGGCCACCTGCGGGAGAACAATCCAAAGGAGGATTACGTCGTGATTGAAGGACGTTACGTGACGGACGAAAAGGATTTGTACGACCTGCGCGTGCAGAAAGGCATCCAGACAGGGGAAATCAAAATTCCGCGCGCGCAGATCAAGGAAATGGAAAACTACGGTCCGTGGCACAACACGTATCTGGCGCTCTATTTCACCCTCACCGGGTTGCACGCGTTGCACATCCTGGGCGGCAGCATCGTCATCGGCTACCTTTGGGGGCCGGGCCGGCGGATGTGGAAGACCGACCCCGAACGGTTCACCAACCGCGTCGAGGTTTCCGGGCTGTTCTGGCACTTTGTGGATCTGGTCTGGATATTTTTATTTCCTGTCTTATATTTGACGTAATTTGAATTTATGAGCGAATCGCACTCCGTTGATTTTAAAGTTTACCTGCGGCGCTGCATCTACGTGTTCATTGCCGTGCTGTGCACGACGTCGCTGATGATTTGCGCCTCCTACCTGCCGCACTACAGCTGGACGGTGAAAGTGGCGCTCATTCTGGCGGTGGCGTGCGTGAACGCCTTTATCGTCGCCGGATTTCTCATGCACCTGCTGTCCGAGAAGAAAATGATTTACACCCTGCTCGGCTTCACGGCCTTCTTTTTTGCCGGGCTGATGGGGTTGACAATTTATGCGATGCACGACATGCCGGCGGGCACGTCGTTCCACTGATATGTCGCTCAAAGCCGTCCATCTCATTTTTGTGAGCGTGCTGACCGCGCTGGCGTTTGGCTGCGCGGCGTGGGCGTTCGCCACCGGCAACCCGGTCTTCGGCGCGGGCGGCATCGCCGCCGGGATTCTGGTCATCATCTACGGGATTTATTTTTTGAAGAAACTTAAAAACGTCAGCTACCTATGAAATCACTTCGCAAACTTTTAACCGCCGCGGCGCTTGCGGTTTTTGCGCCATCGCCGCTGTTTGCCTGCGCGGCGTGCTACGGCAAATCCGATTCCGCGCTGGCCATTGGCATGAACTGGGGCATCTTCACGCTGCTCGGCGTGGTGCTGACGGTGCTGACGTGCATCGCCGTGTTTTTTGTGCACATCGTTCGCAAAGAAGAGGTGTCCTCCAACCCGCCGCCGGACGACCGGCCCACTGACGTATGACGCAATGGTTCGCTGAAAAAGTTCTCGGCCTGCCTGAATTGGCCTCCCAAAATGGCGTGGCCGTGGACGCGTTGATGGTCTATGTCCATTGGCTGATGTTCGCGCTGTTCATCGGCTGGATTATTTATTTCTTCTACGCGCTTTACCGGTTCCGCCAGTCGCGAAATCCGAAGGCCGATTACGTGGGCGTCAGAAGTCACGCCTCGAACTATCTCGAACTCACCGTGGCCGCCATTGAAGCCGTGTTGTTGATCGTCATTGCTGTTCCGCTTTGGGCAAAGAATGTGGATCAATTTCCGCCCGCCAGCGAATCCACCGTCGTTCAGGTTGTCGCGCAACAGTTTGCGTGGAACGTACGCTACGCCGGGCCGGATGGAGTTTTTGGCAAACAGGACATGAAATTCGTCACGGCGGACAACGTGTTTGGCGTGGACCCGTCCGACCCGAATGGCAAGGATGACATCCAAACGCTGAATGAAGTTCATGTCGTCGTCAACAAGCCGGTCATCATTTACCTGAGTTCGAAGGACGTGATTCACTCGCTGAAAATCATCGCCATGCGCGTCTGCCAGGACGCGATTCCGGGGCTGCGGATTCCGGTCTGGTTCACGCCCACGAAAATCGGCCGCTACCAGATCAACTGTGCCCAGCTTTGCGGCAACGGTCATTCGGCCATGTCGGGTGGTTTTCTGATTGTTGAAAGCCAGGCGGATTTCGACCATTGGCTCAAATCCAAGAGCGGCGCGGCCACCAGCTTTGAATAAATTTGACGCGCCGTTGTGTGCGTGGCCAAATTGCGCCGGGCATGGACGACAATTCTCAACGGCTCCCGCGGACGCTTTGGATCGGCATCATTCTGTTTCTCGCCTTGCTTTGTGTCGGGTATGTGCTTTCGTTGTCGGAGTTCAGCAACGCGACGCGTCACCGGCCATTGCCCGTGCTCAGCCACGTTGCCGACTTCACGCTCACCAACCAGGACGGCCAGATCACGACGCTCGCCGATTTGACCAATCACGTCTGGGTAGCCGACATCATCTTCACCCGCTGCGCGGGGCCGTGCCCGATCATGACGGCGCAGATGAAATCACTGCAGGACGTGTTGCCGCCGGCGAGCCGTGCGAAACTCGTGACGCTGACGACCGACCCCGATTACGACACGCCGCCGGTGATGAAAAAGTATGGCGAACATTTCGGCGCGAATTTCAATCGCTGGAAATTTTTGACCGGCACCAAGGCGGAAATCGCCGCCCTGGCGAGCGGCAGCCTCAAACTCAGCGCGGTTCCGGTGAAGCTCGAAGACCAAAAAAATCCCGCCGATTTGTTCATCCACACCACAATTTTTGTCGCCGTGGACAAACACGCACGGTTGCGCGCCATCTTCGAGACCGGAGGCGCGGGCATCGAATGGACCAATGTCCGGCCGCGCATCATCCTCACGGTGCGCCAACTCGAGCGCGAGCGATGAGCGTTCACGACCTGCCCGCTGTCAACGCCTCGCTCAACGGTCTGAGCGCGGTTTTCCTGACCGCCGGTTATATTTTCATCCGCCGAAAAAATAAAAATGCGCACCGCAGCTGCATGGTAACGGCGTTCGTGACCTCGATACTTTTTTTGACTTGTTACGTCATTTACCACGGTTACCGCTATTGGGTGTTGCACATCGGGCCAACGCGTTTTTTAGAACCCGAATGGTTTCGGCCGATTTATCTGGCCATTCTCGGAACCCACACAATTCTCGCCGTTGTCATTGTGCCAATGATTTTGATTACGTTGAACCGTGCGCGGCTGCAGCGTTTTGAACTTCACAAAAAAATCGCGCGCTGGACGTGGCCATTGTGGATGTATGTTTCCGTGACCGGCGTGGTGGTTTATCTGTTGCTCTACCAGATTTTCCCGCAAACCAAACCGTAGCCGCCAACGTGAAGAGGCTCTGAATGTCCCACATTGCCAACGTTACGATTCACCGCAGCCAGTTTCCCGATGCGGTTCGCCGTGATTTGCTGGAGTCGCTGCGCACGCGGCGCGTGAACCACAAGTTTCATTACGACAGCGTCAAGCAAACGCACAAATGGCTGGCGCTGCATCAGGCGTATTCGCCGACGCGCAACGATGCGGATTGCGAGGCCATTTACCAACGGAGTTTTGAAACGGCGGTGGCGAAAGTAAAATCGCCGCGTGTTCGCGTCATCGGCCTCGGCTGTGGCGGCGGACAAAAGGATACGCGCCTGTTGAAATTGCTCAAAACCCGTGGCAAGGAAGCTTTCTACACACCGTGTGATGTGAGCACGGCGATGGTTTTGACCGCCCGCCAGACGGCACTGGCGGTCGTGCCGGGGAAAAGCTGTTTTCCATTCGTCTGCGACTTGGCCACGGCGGACGATTTGCACAAAATCATTTGGGGGGGGCGCCGTATCGGCAACCCAAACTATTTGGGGACGGCGGCGCGCTGTGCCTCCCAAAACGATGCGCGCCTCGTCACTTTTTTCGGCATGATACCGAACTTTGAGCCGAAGCAGATTTTGCCGAAGCTCGCATCGTTGGTTCGTCCAAAGGATTTTCTGCTGTTCAGCGCGAACCTGGCGCCGGGCAAAGATTATGCCGGCGGAGTACGGAAGGTTTTGCCGCAATACGACAATCCGCTCACGCGCGACTGGCTGATGACGTTCCTGATCGACCTCGGCATCGAGCGCAACAATGGCAAGTTGCGCTTCAAAATCGAAACCGATTCAGCCAGCGGCCTGAAACGCATTGTGGCCGGGTTTCATTTCAGACGCCCGTGCCGGATCGAAGTTGAAAACGAGGCGTTTGGTTTTCGGGCCGGCGAAGCCATCCGGCTTTTCTTTTCGTATCGTTACACACCGGGGCGTGTTCGGGCGCTTCTTGGCCGGCACAGTTTGGATGTTTGCGAGCGGTGGATGACCAAATCGGAAGAGGAAGGCGTATTCCTTTGCCGCAAAAAATAGAAGGTGGGGCGAGCGTCCTCGCGAGCCGGCTCGTCGGTAGCCTCGCCCCACCGGTTAAAAAACCTTCATCGTATCCAGCACGGCTTTGATGCGCGGGACCTCGTGAGTGCGGAACAAGTCGGTTTTACCCAACGCGGCCAGCACGGCAAAGAACGGTTCAGCGCATCGGACTTCGTCGCGGAAAAATTCAAAGGCGTGGGGCAGGGCGTGGCAGATCGGAAAACCGAGCGTCCGGAGCCGGAACGTGTTCAGGAAGATGTTCATTTGATGCCGCACGCGAACAGCGCTGTCCTGCAGGTTGCGGTAATAAAAGCCGAGGCCGGGGTCCAGGACAATTTTCTCCACGCCGTTGCGCTGCGCGATTTCGATTTGCCGCGAAAAATACTCCCGCATCATTTCAATCGGGTCGGCACTCAAATCAAAATCGCCGACCTCGCGGACGTTATTGCCCTGGACGTAACAAATAATCACTGCGGCATCGTGATCCGCGACCATGCGGAATAATTCGTCACCGCGGTCGGTGCCGGTGAGATTCAAGAGGTTCGCACCGGCTTCGAGGCAGGCGCGCGTCACGGCGGGCGAATACGTTTCGACGGAGACCAGAATGTTCGCGGCACGCAGTTCCTTGATGACCGGCAGCAATTTGGAATTTTGCTCTGCGTTGTCCACGCGCGCGGCGTGGGCGAGGGTGGATTCCGCGCCCACGTCCACAAGGTCCGCACCTTGCGCGGTCAAAACCCTGCCGCGCTGGACCGCCGCCTCCGCCGTCAGGCAGACACTTTCGCGATACCACGAATCCGGCGAGAGGTTGACAACCCCCATGATGGCGGGCTGTGAGTTGAAGGCGAAACGTCTGCCACCGACGGAAATTTCCTTGACTTGCGCGGACGCGGCGGCGCGATTTTTCTCCAGCAATCCGGCAAGATGTTCAAGATTCAACACGTGTGGGAGATCGTAAACCGAAAACACAGAATCGTAAATGCGGAATGGCGCGCCCGGCGCGAGTCGAACGCGCGACCCTCTGCTTAGAAGGCAGATGCTCTATCCATCTGAGCTACGGGCGCAGCCAAAGGGACATTAGTAGCAGCGCGGCTTGCGCGCAAGCGCGGTTGAGGGTTGAAAATCCACGGGTTTGACCCACAGTTTGTTCCTAAACGGATTGGACACACCTTCAAAAACCCGGCCGGGGTTTAAATTGCTGTGTGGAATAGATTCACCAAAGAACAAGATTTATTAATATAATTGGATTGGACCGCTTATTTTCTTATTGACATTTTGCCCATTAACCATTTGAATCAATATCGTGGCGGAAAAAGTCGGCGATGCTTGGGATAACCGAGCCGGGTTCCGGCCCATATTCCATCCAAGGATCTGATGCTAAGACTCTGTTTTCCGGAGGGTTGCCAATTAATAATCGAAAGTTTCTGAAAGATTTTTGAAAGAAGCGTTTTGGGACTTACGAGCCATAGCAGGACCGCACACCGTAGTGGTGTGACTGCTGATTAAGGAAGGAATCGTATGAAGAACAAGGCATTTACAAGAATTGCCCGGCAGGCAGGTGTCAAAGGACGCGTTACCACAGCTTGCGCAGTGTTGTTGCTTCTGTTCACAACGCATGCCCAACCGGCGGAAAGACAAGTGTTGCACGGTCATGTGCCGGCAGTCGTAGCCCAACTGTTACCCGTTGGCAGTCTTCCGGACACGAACCGGTTGAACCTGGCGATTGGTCTGCCGTTGCGCAATCAGGAAGCACTCAACGATCTCCTCCGGCAAATTTACGATCCAGCCAGTCCCAATTACCGCCACTATCTGACACCGCAGCAATTCACAGAACAGTTTGGCCCGACGGAAAAGGATTATCAGGCGACCATTGCTTTTGCGAAGGCGAACGGTCTGACGGTCACCGGCACGGATCCCACTCGTATGCTGGTGGATGTGAACGGATCGGTGGCGGACATCGAGCGTGCGTTGCACGTGACGCTGCGTGTCTATCAGCATCCGACGGAGAAACGAATGTTTCATGCGCCGGATACCGAACCGTCGCTGGACTTGGCAGTTCCAATTTTGAGCGTTAGTGGTTTGGACAACTACTCGATGCCGCGCCCACGACTCCAGGCAACTCCGCTTGCCAATGCATCCAAGGCCTTGCCGAATGCCGGTTCCGGGCCCAGCGGCACTTACATGGGGAAAGATTTCCGGGCCGCTTACGTTCCGGATTCGTCACTCAACGGCTCCGGGCAGATTGTGGGACTGCTGCAGTTTGATGGTTACACTGCCGGTGACATAACCTATTACGAAAGCAAGGCGGGGCTGCCGAGTATCATCCTGTCGAATGTGTTGGTTGATGGAGCGAGCGGCAATCCCAGCGGGAGTGGCGGGGAGGTTGAGGTGTCTTTGGACATTGAAATGACGATTTCAATGGCGACGAATTTGTCCGAGGTGATGGTTTACATGGCACCCAATGGCAGCCCTTGGGAAGACCTTCTCAACCGGATGGCCAACGACAATCTGGCCAAACAACTCAGTTGTTCGTGGTATGCGCCCGGTGCGGGTGAAGACCCGACAGCCGATCAGATTTTCCAAAAGATGGCGGCGCAGGGCCAATCGTTTTTCAACGCCTCAGGCGATGATGATGCCTACACCGGCTTGATCTCTTTTCCGGGTGACACTCCTTACCTCACGCAAGTCGGGGGTACAACTTTGACCACGAGTGGACCAGGGGGTTCGTGGGTTTCAGAAACGGTTTGGAACTGGGGTGGCGGCATCGGCAGCGGCGGCGGGGTTAGCACCCAGTATCCAATTCCGAGCTGGCAAACGAACATCAACATGACGGCCAACTTGGGATCGACGACGATGCGCAACACACCGGACGTGGCCCTGACAGCGGACAACGTTTACGTCCGGGCCGATGGCAGTGACTATAATGTGGGCGGCACGAGTTGCGCGGCTCCGTTGTGGGCGGGTTTCGCGGCGCTGGTCAATCAGCAGGCGGCAACCAGCGGCAAGCCAGCGGTGGGATTTATCAATCCGGCTGTTGATGTAATTGGCAGTGGGGTGAACTACGCCGCCGGTTTTCATGATATCACGACCGGCAACAACACCAGTGGCAGCAGTCCGACCAAGTTCTATGCGGTGAGCGGCTATGATCTGTGCACTGGCTGGGGCACTCCGGCCGGACAGAAGCTGATTAACGCCCTGGCAAACCCCGAGGCTTTGTTAATCACTCCGGGTTCCGGCTTCGCTTCCATCGGCGGGGTTGGCGGACCGTTCACCATCACTTCGCAGAGCTTGTCTTTGACCAATGTGGGGACAAATTCACTAACTTGGACTCTGGTCAATACTTCACTTTGGCTCAACGCCTCACCCGGTGGCGGCGCGCTGACGCCCGGCGGACCTGCAGCCACGGTAATCGTGAGCCTGAACTCGACAGCCAGTAATCTGGTGGTGGGGACTTACAGCGCAACGGTGTGGTTCACCAATCTGAACAGCGGTGTCGGGCAAAGTCGCCAGTTCAGTTTGTCGGTGATCAGCCCGCCAACCATCACGATCCAACCTACCAACCAAGCGGTGTTGGAGGGGGCGACGGCGACATTCACGGTGGGAGCCATTGGCGGTTTGCCGTTGTATTACCAATGGCAGGACAATGGGACGAACCTGACGGACGGGGGCACCATCTCCGGTTCAACCACGACCAACCTGACCATCAGCAATGTGTCTCCGGCCAACGTGGGGACTTAC
>Ga0181538_10001285_pt1 | contig 28366 bp, 20 predicted proteins | sample PEATcosm2014_Bin_40_FD_119773 | JGI IMG/M metagenome (GOLD analysis project Ga0181538, IMG submission 119773) | Peatland microbial communities from MTU Mesocosm Facility, Houghton, MI, USA - PEATcosm2014_Bin23_30_metaG | ecosystem: Environmental > Terrestrial > Soil > Wetlands > Peat | place... | reverse complement strand
GAGTCTCCGGCGACGAGAGCTTCGATGCCACCGGTCGCCTGCGCCAGCCGCACCGAGGAGGGGTCGAGGTTGAGTCGATCACCGATCGCGATGTGCTCGTAGCCCTTCAATGCGTTTTCGACCAGCGAAACCTCTTCGCTGTCGCCAACGGGCCGCGCGAACACGCCAAACGCCTGCTTCGCAGCTTCACTGAGTTGCGGGGTCGCCGACCCGACGGCCGGCGCCGGAACGGTCGGGCTCTGAGCTGTTCCAGATCCCGTAGCGAACGTCGCCACGAGGCCCACCCCAGCAAGCACCGCGCACACGCTGCCAGTCAGCAGACGCAAACCGGTCACTTTGCTACCCCTTGGTGGCTTGTGGGCGGACCTTTGGCACGACACAGACCAAAGTTCAGAACGTACGGCACGTTAGCACAAGTGATGCGCAGGAGTCAGTTTCTTAGAATCAACGCAATACTGGGAAGATCGCGCTTCGGAGTGCCTGGGCAATCGGGGCGCGGTGCTCACCCGTCAGGCTTGCGGCGCGCCGGCCGCCGCAAGCGCCGCGAGGAAGGGCGCTCGCGCCTGAGCGTCGCAGCACTCGGCCTCGAGCGCTCGCATCTCCGCGTCCGGGTCCGCGCCCGCGGGGAAGTCGCGCCCCGGTGCGCACACGGGCGCGAGCGGCGAGCGTCCGTCCCACGGCGGTCCTGGGACGCTCGCGTCGAGCTCGATGCGCTGCCCGTCGACCGTGATCGTCAGATAGCGGTGCACGTCGACGAGCCCCTCGTATGGCACCGTCGCGGCGATCTCGGGGCCGAACAGCTCGAGCGCGCGGGCCGGGTCGAGCCGGTAGACGCGGTGGACGATCGCGGGCGCCGTCTCGGGCAGGCGCCGCGCGAGCAGCTGCGCGAGCAGCATGTGCTTGCCCGCGCTCGTGCCGCGGGCCTCGAGCAGCACGCGTTCGACCGTCGGCTCGCTCGGGAGGCCGTACGGGAGCGCGCGCACCGCTTCCACGAGCTCCGCCAGCGAGCAGTCCTGGCGGAACAGGGCACCCAGCGATGCGCGCTCCAGCGCGCTCAGGTGGGGCCACAGCGCCTCATAGCCAATGAAATCGAAAAGCTTGACGCCCGGCTGCAGGGGGATCGGGGCCACGCGCAGGCGGTTGCTGCCGACGCCGAACGGCGGCGCGTCCCCGAACGCGACCTCCTCGAAGCCCGCGCGCTCGAAGCTCTCGCGAATGTGGGGCACCAGGTCCGGCGGGCGGCGGTGGCGGGTCCAGATGACGGTCGCGTGCGGGGCGCACAGCTGCACCAGCCGCTCGATCGTGCCCGCCACGTCCGCAGCCGCGAGGTTGCCGAACACGCCGCACACGAGGATCACGTCCGCAGGGACCGCGCCCACGTATGCGTCCGTGATCGAGGCGTCCGCCGCGACCGCCTCCACCGTGTCCAGGCCCGCCGCGCTCGCGGCGCCGCGCGCTAGCAGCACGTTCTGCTCGTCGAGCTCCACCAGGCGCGCGCTCACGTCCGCGCGGCGCGGGTGCTCGGCCAGCACGCCGATCGCGTCGTGCCCCTGCCCCGCGCACACGCTCACCAGACGGATCGGCCCCGGCGACGCCTGGTCGAGGGCCGCGCGCAGCTGCGCCTGCACGAGCGCCAGGCGCCGGCTCAGCTCCGAGCTCGGGTCCTCGTACGGCGCGTGCCACGCCCGCCAGTCGACCGACGTCTGCGACGCTGTCTCCGGGCCGGCCATGGCATCGACTGTAGCTGTCGCGGCGGTTACGATGGCCGCGTGGAGGAGGAGCAGATCGGCGTCCGCTGCGGCGAGCGCTTCACCAGCTATCCCGACCTGTTCGGGCGCGCGCTGCGCGCGACCCGCGGGCTGCACGAGCTCGGCATCGGCGCCGGCGATCGCATCGCGCTGCTGCTGCGCAACTCGATCGAGTTCCTCGAGGCGTCGATCGCCACCGTGCCGCTCGGCGCGAGCGCCGTGCCGATCAACTGGCACTGGCGCGGCGACGAGATCGCGCACGTGCTGCTCGACAGCGGCGCCAAGGCGCTCGTCGTGCACGCCGACCTGTGGCCCGCGATCGCGCCGAGCGTGCCCGACGGCCTTGCCGTGATCGTCGTGCCGGTCGGCGGGGACGGTGGCTCGCTTGACGAGGGTGTCGCCGCGACGTTGCCAGCCGGTGCGCTCGTATGGCCCGACTGGCTTGCCGGCAACGAGCCCTGGGCGCAGCCGCCCGAGGGCGCGCCCGTGAGCATCATCTACACGTCGGGGACCACCGGGCGACCGAAGGGCGTCGTGCGCACGCCCGCCACCGACGAGCAGCGCGAGGCCACGCAGGCGATGCTCGGCGAGATCTTCCAGCTCGCGCCCGGCGAGCGCACCGTCATCCCCGCGCCCATGTACCACACCGCGCCCAACGTGTACGCGCTGTCCGCCGCGATCCGCGGCATGGACATGACGATCATGACCGGCTTCGACGCCGAGGAGCTCCTGCGGATCGTCGCCGAGCGACGCGTCACCGTCGTGCAGATGGTGCCGACGATGTTCGTGCGCATGCTCGCGCTGCCCGAGGCGGTTCGCTCCGGCTACGACCTGTCCTCGCTGCGCTGGATCGTGCACGCCGCCGCGCCGTGCCCGCCCGACGTCAAGCGCGCGATGATCGAGTGGCTCGGCCCGATCGTCGTCGAGTACTACGGTGGCACCGAGACGGGGCCCGTCGTGTTCTGCACGAGCGAGGAGTGGCTCGCGCACCCCGGGACCGTCGGGCGCCCGCTCGAGCGGGCCGTCGTCAAGGTGCTCGACGCAGAAGGCAACGAGCTCGCCACCGGCGAGTCCGGCGAGGTGTTCATGTGGCTTGACGTGTGGCCCGACTTCACCTACGAAGGCGACGACGCCAAGCGCCGCGCGGTCGAGCGCGACGGCCTCGTCAGCTGCGGCGACATCGGCTACCTCGACGCCGACGGCTACCTCTACCTCAACGATCGCGCCAGCGACATGGTCATCAGCGGCGGCGTCAACATCTACCCCGCCGAGATCGAGGCGTGTCTGGGGTCGCTCGAGGGCGTCCGCGACTGCGCCGTGTTCGGGATTCCCGACGAGGAGTTCGGCGAGGCGCTCGCGGCGCATGTCGAATTGCACGACGACGCGCAGCTGACGGCCGAGGATGTGCGCGAGCATGTTCGCACGCGGCTGGCTGGCTACAAGACGCCGCGCGTGGTCGAGCTCGTCGACGCGCTGCCGCGCGAGGACTCCGGCAAGATCTTCAAGCGGCGGCTGAGGGAGCCCTATTGGAGTGGGCGGGAGCGAGCGATCTAGGGGCGGACGTTGGCCGGCTGTCGACGATGCAGGTAAGATGCTATCTTACACGCATGCGTACAACCATCTCGACAAAGGGTCAGATCGTTCTCCCCGCTGAGCTTCGCGCTGCCGATGGCATCCAGGCGGGGGAGGAGTTCGAGGTCGATCGCGTTGGTCCCGATGAGTACCGACTCACTCGGCTGACGCCGCCGCCGAACCGTGGTTTGGTCGAATGGCTGCGGTCGTGTCCGGAGGACGGTTGGTTCGTAGAGATCGAGTCGGAGTCAACCGACTCGTTTTAGCTGATCTCATGGCGCGTTTTCTGGTTGACGCGAACGTCCTCTCGGAGGCGACCAAGCCTGCCCCGGACGAGCGTGTCGTCGAGTGGCTTGGGCGCAATGAGCCCGAGCTGGCCGTCGATCCGATCATCCTGGGTGAGATTCGCTTCGGCATCCTGGTGCTCCCACGTGGTCGCCGCCGAAGCCGGCTCGAGCGCTGGTTTGAGGACGGAGTACAGAGATTTCAGTGCATCCCTTGGGAGGCCTCGACGGGTCTGCGTTGGGCCGAGCTGCTCGCGACACTGCGTGCGGAAGGGCGCGCGATGCCGATCAAGGACAGCCTCATTGCCGCGACCGCGCTGGCGCACGATCTGGCGGTTGCGACCCTCAACCGACGCGACTTCGATGTCGCAGGTGTGGTTGTCGTCGATCCGGCGGCAGGGCCGCGGCGCTGACCAGCCGCACCGCCGTCGGCGCCCCCTCGAAGATCGGCCTGCTCAGCGCCCGCGCTCGTAACGCCCCGCGACGTACTCATCTACCCACGCACGCGTGCTGCGCCAGGTGCCATCGGCGGCCTTGGATGCCTTCAGGCGTCCCCGCGTCGCGGCCACGCGGAGCGCATTCGCGGAGATCCGCTCTGACGCCAGCGCGGGCAGCGGGACCAGCCGGGACGGTCCGGCGACGGCGGGGACGACGAACTTGTGGAGGTTGTCGAGGATCGCGCGCGCAAGCAGCTCGCCGAGCGGGCCGTGATCGCCGTGGTCGGCGCTTGCGAGCGCGGCGAGGTAGCGACGGCGCTCGCCCTTGAAGATGATCGCCGGGGGATAGCCGAGCCTGACCAGGAGCAGGTTCAGCACGAGCCGGCCGGCGCGCCCGTTGCCGTCGAGAAATGGGTGGATCTGCTCGAAGCGCGCGTGCACTCTCGCCAGCGCTTCGGGGTCGATGCCCTCGCGCTCGAGGCTCAACGCTTGCACTTCGCCGATCCAGTCTTTGACCATCGCGGGGACCTCAGGCCATGGCGGGGGACGCATGCCGCCCGGGAACGGCCGGATGTCGTGCTCGCGGAAGGAGCCGGGGCGCTCGCTGTGAGCGGCACTCGGGTGAGGCGCGATATCCCACACGGGTGTGAGCGCCAGGCTGTGGATCTGCCGGAGCTCGGTCAGTGAGAGCAGCTGTCCGGTCGACCACGCGCCGGGGTTGAGGGCCTGGCCGTAGACCCAGCTCGCGGCGTCCGCGTAGCCGCGCACCTCCATGTACTCCCTGAGCTCCTTGTTGCCTACCGCGCGGCCCTCCTCGAGCAACTGCTCGACCTGCTTGAGCACGAGCGTGTTGCCCTCGATGGCGGTCGAGTGGTGAGCCTCCTCGAGCCAGATCCCGCGCCAGATGCCGTCCGCTTCGCCGGGGGATGGCAGACCGCCGAGGCGATCCCGCAGCTCGCCGATCTGCACACGCAGGCGCTCGTAGATCGCGGCTCGCGTAGGCCGGCCGCGGGCGCCCGGCCGGAGTTTGTGCGGCTGTGGCACTTCCTAACTGTACCGAACACAATCGAAAGTGTGCGGCTGCGACAGAACGAATTGCACCGAACAAATACGGGCCAGGGCCGTCCGACCGAACGGCATCTAGCTCGAAGCCCTCCGAGCCGGCTCAAGACCCGCCGAAGCGCCCGCCCGCCTCAGCCCACGACAGCCGAAGCCGCCACCCCACCGGCCTCCTCGCCGACAGGTGAGGTGAGCCTCCCGGCAAGCGGCAGCCCGAGCAGCGACACCACGCCCATCGCGATGAACGCGGCGAGCGGGTGGTGCACGAGGATCTGCACGAGCAGCGCGATCGCGAGGCCGCCGAGGTTGCCGGCCATCCAGACGATCGCCCCCGCGGTGCCGGCGGCGGCGCCGGCGAGCTGCTCGGCGGCGGTGAGGATCACGGGCAGCGCGGGCAGCAGGACGACGCCCATTGCGATGAGCACCAGCGCGCGCAGGCTCAGCCACGGCGTCGCGCCCAGCAGCACGCAGCCGAAGCAGGCGACGAGCACGGCGGCGCGCATGAAGCCGCGCTCGGCGTGCCGGCGGTCGACGAGCGGCGGCAGCAGCGCGCAGCCGACGATCCCGGCGATCACCATCCCGACGAGCAGCGCGCCGGCGGCGGTTTCGGAGACGCCGGAGGGGTGCAGCAGCGTCTGCAGCCACGTGGCGAGCGCGACGAAGATGCCGAAGCCGAGGAACACGAGCCCGCACAGCGTGCGCATCGGCGGCAGCGCCCACAGCGCTCGCGCCGCGTTGCCCTCGATCGCCGCGTGCTCGTTGCTCACGTGTCCCGGCCGCCGCAGGGCGACGGCGAGCGCGATGGCGGGGATCACGGCGAGCGCCGCCTCGAGCACGAGCAGCCGCTCGAGCTGCCCGTGCGCTCCGAGCGTCGGCCCGAGCAGCAGCGCGAGCAGCATCCCGACGAAGTTGCCCGCGGAGCCGATGGCGATGCCGGTTGCGCGCTCCTGCGCCGGCAGGTACTCGCCGGCGAGCTTGCTCACGGCGCTGAGGACGACCGGCTGCGCGATCGCGACCAGCACCTGGCCGGTCATCGCCCACGCGAACGTCTCGCCGCCCAGGCGCACCAGCCCGCCGAGCGCGACCAGCGCCCCGCCTGCGGCCAGCGACGGGCGAAACCAGCGGTCGAGCAGGATCCCCGCGGGGATCGCGAGCACGACGTACAGCAGCGGGAAGATCTCCGCGAGCCAGCCGACGGCGCCGACCGACACGCCGTAGCGCCTGGCGGTTTCGGTCGTGATCGCGGCGTAGGTGAGCCACAGTATCTGCGTCGCCGCGCACACCAGCCCGTATGCGCCGATCACGCGCCAGCCGTTCGTCTTCATGAGGTTTCCGCTCGCCGAGTCACGTATCCAGAGTCTTCGCCGCTCGCTGGCGGGCGCGAAGCCTATTGCACCACACCGGCGTTCAACTTGGACTAACTTTGACCTCGATCGGAACGTATGCGCGGCGATCTCCCCATAAGCCTCACGCGACCGCTTCGGCTGGCGGCGGTCCTCGGCACCCTCGTCGGTGTGGGCATTTTCGGTGAGGCTCTGACGAGCGACCCGCCGGCCCGGGCCAGCTCTCCGCCGGCGGCGGCCGACCCGGCGGCGTGTCCGCTGAAGCCCTCGTCTCAGTCGCCGACGGGGGAGGCGTGGGCGTTCACGCAGACGGGCCCGCCGTCGAGCTCCCACCCGGGGATCACGTCGTCATACACGCACGGACGCGGAACGTGGTCGAACGGGCACGGCGCGGGCACGATCTGCAACGAGGACAGCGTGAGCGGCCACCCGTCGCACAACCTGGTGCTCGCCGTCGCGGGCTCCGCGCGCGTATCGCCGCACATAACCCGCCTCGGCCACCTGGGCGCTGGACTCGTCTTGAACGTGACCGTCTCGGCGAGCGACGATCAGAGCTGCCCGGCGGGGACGCGCGGGACGGTGACGCTGTTCGCGAGCTACTACCAGGGACATCACGACAGCCTCCAGCTGCACCTCGCGGGCGGCTGCAGCGGCTACGACTACACGTACACCGGCTCACAGCTGCACGTCCTGATCGCCGACGAAGGCCGTCAGGTGAACTAGCGAGCAGCGTGCGCGATGCGCGCCGGCGGGCTGAGCGCGTAGGCGCCGGGCTGGATGTGCGCGGTTCGCCGGCGGAAGGCGCTCCACAGCCACGGCCACTGGTTGGGGTCGTTGCCGTTCTCGTCGACGTACCAGCTGGTGCAGCCGGTGTGCCAGACGGTGTGCGCGAGCGCGGCGCGCAGCTCCCGGTTGAAGTCCTCGCTGGCCCGGCGCGTGACCTCGATGCGCGCGGCGCGCCGGCGGTCGAGCTCGCCGAGCGCGGCGATGACGTGGTCGACGCCGGCCTCGAGCACGTAGATGGCGGAGCCGGTGCCGCCGTTGGTGTTGGGGCCGTAGAGCAGGAACATGTTGGGGAAGTCGGGCACGCTCATGCCGAGGTACGCGTAGGGCACGCCGGCCCACTCGTCGGCGAGCGTGCGCCCGCCGACGCCGACGACCTCCATGGGAGCGACGAAGCCGTGGGTCTTGAAGCCCGTGGCGAAGACGAGCACGTCGGCGGGGCGCTCGCTGCCGTCGTTCATGCGCACGCCGGTAGGCGTGATCTCGGCGATGGGATCGGCGACGAGCTCGACGTTGGGCCTGGTGAGCGTGGGGTACCACTCGTCGGTGAGCATCAGCCGCTTGCAGCCGATCTCGTCGGTGGGGGTGACGGCGGCTCGCAGCCGAGGGTCGGCGATCGCATGGTCGATCTGCCGGCGCCCGAGCGCGCGGAACGGCGCGAGCAGCCAGCTCTGGGAGGTCATGCCGAGCGCGCCGAGCTCCATGAAGGCGAAGATGGCCATGCGGTCGAGCCGCTGCAGCGCGGGGAAGCGCTCGAACAGCCGGCGTGCGCGCTGGGAGTAGGCGAAGTCCATCTTGGGGATCGTCCAGCCGGGCGAGCGCTGGTAGACGTCGAGGTGCTCGACGAGCGGCTGGATCGCGGGCACGGCCTGGATGGCGCTGCAGCCGGTGCCGACGACGGCGACGCGCTTGCCGGCGAGGTCGACGTCGTGGCGCCACTGCGCGGTGTGAAACGCGGGCCCGGCGAAGCTGTCGAGCCCGGGGATGGTGGGCAGCTTCGGGACGGAGAGCTGCCCGCAGGCGGTGATCAGGATGTCGGCCTCGTGGCCGCCGGCGCTCGTCTCCAGCACCCACCTGTCGCGCTCGTCGTCCCAGCGCGCGCTTTCCACCTCGACGTTGGTGCGAACCCGGTCGAGCACGCCGTGGCGGCGCGCGACGTCCTCGACGTACTGCTGGATCTCGGCCTGCGGCGCGTAGCGCCGCGACCAGCTGGGGTTGGGCGCGAATGAGAGCTCGTACAGGTGCGAGGGGACGTCGCAGGCGGCGCCAGGATAGGTGTTGTGGTTCCACGTGCCGCCGACCCGCTCGCCGCGCTCGAAGACGGTCACGTCGCGGTAGCCGGCGCGGCGCAGCTTGACGGCGGCGGCGATGCCACCAAAGCCCGCGCCGACGACGGCGACCGACCTCGACAGGCCGCCTCGTCCGTTGGCGTGCGGAGCGCCTCCCACCCGCTCAACAGTACTCCCCTGTGGGCCGCGCAACGGGCGGCGCCGGCCGCGCGCACCGCCAGCCCGGCGCGCGCTACGCTCCAACGCATGGCCGGCTGGCCGACGATGCCCGCGTACGACGGGTGGAGCGCGACGTGCGACACGGTGCACGCGTTGACGCAGGTGCTGGGCAAGCTGGCGGTGGCGATCGCGCCGCCGGAGCCGGAGCTGCAGCACGCGGCGCTGCGCCTGACGGCGCGCGGGTGGGAGACGCCGGTGCTGCCGGCGCCGGACGGCTCGGGCGCGCTGGTGGTGACGCTGGACATGCGCACGCACGAAGCGCTGGTGGAGCACAGCGCTGGGCGCACGCGCGCGGTGGCGCTCGCGCGGGGCGTGCCGGTGGGGGCGGTGACGCGCGAGCTGCTGGAGGCGGTGCGCGCGCTGGCGGGACCGGTGGAGATCAACGCGACGCCGCAGGAGGTGCCGTGGAGCGTGCCGCTGGACGAGGACGAGGAGCACGCGAGCTACGACCCCGACTTGGTGTCGACCTACTTCGCGGCGGCGACCCAGGCGGCGCTGGTGCTGGCGGCGTTCCGCGCGCCGTACCGCGGCCGCTCGACGCCGGTGAACGCGTGGTGGGGCTCGTTCGACCTGGCGGTGAACCTGTTCTCGGGCGAGCCGGCGGACCCGCCGTCGGAGGACTTCATCATGCGCAACGCGATGGACGCGCAGGAGGTGGCGGTGGGCTGGTGGCCGGGCGATGCGCGCTACGGCTGCGCGGCGTTCTACGCGTACGCGCACCCGGCGCCGGAGGGCTTCGCGGCGGCGACGCTGTCGCCGCCGGCGTCGCGCTGGGAGGCGGAGCTGGGCGAGTACATCCTGGATTGGGACGACGTGCTCGCGGCGCCCGACCCGCACGCGGCGGCGCTGGCGTTCGCGCGCTCGGCGTTTCGCCACTCGTGCGCGGTGTGCGGCTGGGACGCGTTCCTGGCGGGCAGCGCGGAGGGCTCGCCGCCGCCGCTGGTGGGCGCGGGCGACTGATACGGTCGCGCGGCGATGTCGAGCGCGAACATCCACGAGGGCCCGACGTACGAGCTGGCGGTCGGGCACATCAAGGGCGTGTGGCGCGACCTCGGCCGCCAGGTGGGCACGCGCACCGTTGGCATCCGCCGCATCGAGATCGCGGCCGATCACTTCTCAACGCCGGCGCACGACCACGGCGCGGACGAGGAGATCTTCTTCGTGCTCGACGGGGAGGGGCTGCTGTGGCAGGAAGGAAAGACGTATGCGGTGACGGCGGGCGACTGCATCGTGCACCGTCCGAGGCGCGGCGCGCACACGCTGCGCGCGGGCGCGGCGGGGATGGACGTGCTGGTGTTCGGCCAGCGGCGCGACCCGGCGCTGACGGCGCTGCCGCGCGCGGGCGTGGCGTGGTCGTTTCCGCGCTGGGTGGAGCTGGCCGACGGCGACAGCCCGTTCGCGCGCGAGGCGGCGAGCGGTCCTCCTGAGTGCCCGGAGCCGAGCGCGGAGCGCCCGCGCAACGTCGTCGCGCTGGAGGAGGCGGAGGCGATCTTCGACGGCCGCGCGCGTCTCCTGGGCAGGGCGGCGGGCGCGGAGACGAGCGGCCTGAACCACGTGGTCCTGCAGGGCGGCGAGCAGGGCGCGCCCGCTCACTGTCACTCCCTGGAGGAGGAGATCTTCTTGATGCTTGAGGGGGATGGCGTGTTGGAGTTGTGGGGGCGGGGCTCGTCAGCGCCGGAGGAGCGCCCGTTGCGGGCTGGCGACGTGGTCTCGCGTCAGGCGGGGACGGGCGTGGCGCACGCGCTGCGGGCGGGCGCGGACGGCCTGACGTACCTCGCGTACGGCACACGCGAGCACAGCGACATGTGCTTCTACCCGCAGTCGGGTCGCGTGTCGATCCGCGGCCTTGGCATCGCGCTGCGCTCTCCAGAGATCGACTTCCTGCCCGAGCTCTGAAGATCGCGCGCCGCAGCTCCTCACTTCGTGTGACGGCGGCGGCGCTCGCCGGCGTGGTCGGCTACGACCTCTTGCAGCGCCGGCGCGCGGTGCTGCGCAACTTCCCGGTCGTCGGGCACCTGCGCTACATCCTGGAGGCGTTCGGCCCGGAGCTGCGCCAGTACATCGTCACGTCCAACAACGAGGAGCGCCCGTTCTCGCGCGATCAGCGCCGCTGGATCGACGCCTCCTCCGAAGGGACGTCGAACGTGTTCGGGTTCGGGACCGACGAGGAGATGGAGGCGGTGGAGAGCCTGCTGATCATCAAGCACTCGCCGTTCCCCGCGCCGGCGCCCGCCGCCGGGGAGCCCGGCGGGGCGCCGGACTACGCGGCGCCGGCGGCGAAGGTGCTGGGCGGCGCCCACCGCCGCCGTCACGCGTTCCGCCCGGCGTCGGTGGTGAACCTGTCAGCGATGAGCTACGGGGCGCTCTCGCCGGTGGCGGTGGAGGCGCTCAACCGCGGCGCGAGGATCGCCGGCTGCCTGCACAACATCGGCGAGGGCGGCATGGCGGACGCGCATCTGCACGGCGGCGAGCTGGTCTTCCAGATCGGCACGGGCTACTTCGGCTGCCGCGACTCGCAGGGTCGTTTCAGTCTCGAGCGCCTGCGCGAGCAGCTGGCTCGGGCGCCGGTGCGCGCGATCGAGATCAAGCTCTCGCAGGGAGCGAAGCCCGGGCTCGGCGGTTTGCTTCCGGCGGTCAAGGTGACCGAGGAGATCGCGGCCGCGCGCGGCGTGCGGGCGGGCGAGGACTGCGTGAGCCCGCCGGCGCACTCGGCGTTCTCGGACGTCGACGGCCTGATCGAGCTCGTGGAGCTGATCGCGCAGGACACGGGTCTGCCGGTGGGCATCAAGTCGGCGGTCGGGGAGAGCGGCTTCTGGACGACGCTCGCCGAGCGGATGGCGCGCACGGGCGGCGGGCCGGACTTCGTGACGGTCGACGGCGGCGAGGGCGGGACGGGCGCGGCGCCGCTGGCGTTCGCCGACCACGTGGCGCTGCCGTTCAAGCTGGGCTTCGCGCGCGTGTACGGCACGTTCGCGCGCGCGGGCCTGGCGCAGGACGTGGTGTTCGTCGGCTCGGGGCGCCTGGGCGTCCCGGACGCGGCGCTGTTCGCGTTCGCGCTCGGCTGCGATCTCGTCAACGTGGGTCGCGGCGCGATGCTCGCGATCGGCTGCATCCAGGCCCTGCGCTGCCACACCGGGCGTTGCCCGACGGGGGTCGCCACGCAGTCGCGCTGGCTGATGCACGGCCTCGATCCCGAGCTCAAGTCGGCGCGCCTGGCCAACTACATGGTCGCGCTGCGCGCCGAGATCCTTGCCCTGTCGCGCTCGTGCGGCGTCGCGCACCCGGCGCTCGTGGCGCCCGGGCACATAGAGATCGTCTCAGAGCGCTACGGCTCCGCCGACCTCGTCGACGTGTTCGGCTACGAGCCGGACTGGCCCGTGCGCCCGCCTACCGCCGCGCTTTGAGTTTCGACCACTCCGCCTTGTGTACGCGCTTGGCGGCCTGGTAGTCGGCGAGCGCCTGCGGCGAGTCGACGTCCCCGAGCGTCGGGTGCCCGGGCACGAGCTTGGCGGCGCTGGCGATGCCGAAGCGTTTGGCGAGGACCGCTCCCAGCGACTTGACCTTCATCTCGCCGAAGCCGGGCAGCGCGGCGAGGTTGGCGCGCAGCTCGTCAGCGTCGGCGGCGTCGGCCCACACCCGCGCGGCGTCGCCGTCGTAGTGGTCGCGCACGTACACCGCCAGCTCGTGCACGCGCTGGGCCATCGAGCCGGGGAAGCGGTGGATCGCCGGTTTCTCGCGGAACACCGGGTCGAGATCGGCTGCCGCCAGCGTCGCGGCGTCGATCGAGCCCAGGCGCTCGCGAAGCGCCAGCGGACCGGAGAATGCCTTTTCCACCGTGACCTGCTGATCCAAGACGAATCCGATCAGCAGCGCCATCGGGTCCGCCGCCAGCAGCGCGTTCGCCTCTTCGGAGTCAGTGAAGTACAGGCGGCCGGGCACCTGTCAATCGTATCGGCGGCCCGGTCAGCCAGTGCTGTCCGCCGATCGTCAGGGCGGTCATCGAGCGGCGGAAGACCGCGTCGCGGCCGCTGCGGCCACGTAGAGGACGGCCTGCGCGCGCGCGACGGCGCCGACGGCGGCGTCGGGGGGCAGGAGCTCGGGATGGTGCAGTGGACGCGGGCTGAAGCCGTCCGCCCCGTCGAGCCCCACGAACGCCATCGCCACGGGCGCGAGCGCGCCGAAGAACGCGAAGTCGTCCGATCCGCACGAGCGCCACTCGGGCGCCGCCGTCAGGCCCGCGCTCGCGAGCAGCTCCCGCGCCCGCGCGACGATGCCGGGGTCGTTCTCGAGCGCCGGCTCGCCGGGAACGAGCTCGACGCTCGCGCGGCAGCCGTGCGCCGCCGCGATCGCGCCGGCCACCTCCTCCACCATCTCGCGCAGCGCGAGCCGGTCCTGCGGCCGATGCGCGCGCAGCGCCCCGCGCGCGCTCGCGCGCGCGGGAATCACGTTCTCCGCGCTGCCGCCCTCGAGCACGCCGACCGTCAGCGACGCCGGGCTCAGCGGGTCGATCCGCCTGGATGCCTGCGCGTACAGCGCGACCACCACCTGGGCGACGGCGAGGATCGGATCGCGGCCGTGGTGCGGGTAGGCGCCGTGCGAGGGGTCGCCCTCGACGACGATCGCGAACACGTCGCACGACGCGTTGACCGTGCCCGGGTCCAGCGCGACCGTGCCCCACCGCTGCTCCGGGTGCACGTGCGCCGCCACGACCGCCGCCGGCGCCAGCGCCGCCAGGCGGCCTTCGGCCAGCTGCTGCGCGCCGGAGGGGTAGGCCTCCTCGCTCGGCTGGAAGACCGCGAGCAGCGGCGCCGGCAGCTGCTCGCCGAGCCCGTGCGCGGCGCGCGCCAGCGCCACCAGCGCCGCCATGTGTACGTCGTGCCCGCACGCGTGCATCGCCTCGCCCGTCGCCGCGAACGGCGCGCCGGTGCTCTCTCCGATCGGCAGCGCGTCGAGCTCCGCCCGCACCGCCACGGGCGCGGACCCACCGCCGGTGGACGGCGCCGTCGCGCTGCCGTCGGGGTCTATGAGGGCGAACAGCCCGGTTCCGGCGACCGCCTCGCATGCCACCGGCAGCTCGGCAGCGACGCTCGCCGCCGTCCGGCGCTCCTCGTGCGCGAGCTCCGGCCCGGCGTGCAGCCGGTGGCGCAGCTCCACCGCGCGCGGAAGCTCGCGCTCGACGGCCTCCAGCAGCCGTTGCAGCAGCGCGTCGTCAGGCCCCGCGGCGCCCGGCACCTCGTCCGGGGTCGCCTGGTCAGTAGATCGAGGCATAGCGCCCGCAGAGCTCCTCGAGGTCCACGTCCGTGGCGGCGTCGAGCTCGGCCCGCTTGACGCTCGTGTAGGCGTCGTACAGCAGCGGCGTCATCCAGCCGCGGACGGTGTCGTCGTCGGCGAGCGCCCGCAGCGCCTCGTCGAGCGTCGCCGGCAGCGCGCCCACGCCGAAGCGCTCGGCCTCCTCGGCATCCAGCTGCGCGGGGTCGCGGTCGAGGATCGCCGGCGCCGGCAGCTGCGCGCGCACGCCCTCCACGCCAGCCCGCACGATCGCGCCGAGGGCCAGGTGGGGGTTGGCGCTGGCGTCCGCGCCGCGGTACTCCAGGCGCAGCTGGCCGGCCGCGTCGACGTCCGCGAGCTCGATCACCGGCGGGATCCGCAGCAGCGCCTCGCGGTTGCGCTGCGCCAGGCACACCGCTCCCGCGCTCCAGCGGTGCGGCTGCAGGCGCGCTCCCGACACGGGGCTCGCGGCGGTCAGCGCGCTGAGAGCGCGCGCGTGGCGCAGGATCCCCGCCGCGAAGCGCCCGCCGAGCTCGCTCAGGCCCGCCGGCCGGGCGGCGTCGTGGAGCAGCGGGCCGCCGTCCGCGTCCAGCAGGCTCAGGTGGATGTGCACGCCGTTGCCCGCCTGCTCGGGGTCGTTCAGCGGCGCGAAGCTCGCGCGCGTCCCATGTCGCCTTGCGACCTCGCGCACGACCTCCCTCAGCACCACAGCGCGGTCGGCGCTCGCGACGCCCTCCGCGGCCGCCACCGGGATCTCGAACTGGTGCGGCGCGTACTCGGCGAAGATGCGCTCCGGCTCGACTCCAGCCTGCACCAGCGCGCCCATCGCCCGCCGGGGGAACGGTTCCGCCTGTCGCAGGGCCTCCAGCGAGAACGGAAGCGCCGGCGGCTCGGAGCCGGAGATCGACGGCGCGCCGTCGGCATCGCCGGGCGCCACGAGCTGGAACTCGTGCTCGAAGCTCGCCACGAGCCGCGCGCCCAGCTCCCGCTCGAGCTCGAGCAGGACCTCGCGCAGGAAGCTCCGCGTACAGCACTCCCACGGCTGGCCGTCCGTCTCCACGATGTCGCACAGCAGCAGCTCGAGCGCGCCGGCGGCGCCGTCGGGCTCCACCAGCACGCGCGTGCTCGCGTCGGGCAGCAGGCGCAGGTCGCCGGTCGATCCGAACGGGTTGGGCTCTGCGACGGGGCCGAGCGGCGTGAGCGCGTGGTTGGCGGGCACCCAGCCGATCCCCGCGCGCAGGTGCTCGTCGAGCTCATTCGCGCGCACCGCGCGTCCGCGCACGATCGCGCCGAGGTCGCAGCACACGAGCGCGATCAGATCGTCCGCGCCGGCCGGCTCTCCGGCGCCCGCCCGCTCACCCCCGCTCACCGCGGCGTCTCGCCGGTCGCCGTGCCGTTGTCCCACAGGCCCTCGTGCAGCCCGAGCGCGTCCGCGCCCGCGCGCACGGCGGCGGCGTCCTCGGTGGACACGACCACGATCATGCCCCCCGCGGGCATGTCGCGCCGCTCGAGCGCCTTCGCCAGGTGCTCCTGCGGCTGCATGTGCACGCCGCCGTCGCCGAGCGTCGGGTACGTGTCGGCCACCGCGTACAGGTTGCCCGCGGGCCCGTGCACGCGCGCGACGACGCACGCGAAGTGACCCACGTCCCAATCCGGCGGGGGGCCGTCCAAGGCGCCGTCGAACAGGTACGCGAGCAGCTGGTCGACGCGCGCATGCCCGCCCCACAGGTGGCGGGTGGCGAAGTTCGCCACGAGCGTCACCGGGCGCTCGCACGCGCAGCCGAGGTCGAACAGGCCGTCGAGCGTGCTCGCCGTCCATGGACCCGTGTATGGGATCGCGACGATCGCGCCGGCCCCGAGGCGCACGATCGCGTCGAGCAGGCCCGCGGCGGTCGTCCCCGAGAGGTCCGGATCGTCGATCGACGGGAGCGACAGGCGGTAGTCGCGCCGCCCCGGCTCTCCGTGCGGGAGCACCCCCGCCGCGCGTACGCCCGCGACGACGCTGCCGGCCGCGAGCGCCACCTCGTCCTGGTCCAGCGGCGCGCCGTCGTGCTCGCCGACGCCGGCGGCGCGCAGCGCCAGCGCGCCGCAGAACGCGCCGCACAGGTCGTCGCGCTGGGGCAGCTCGCGGGCATGGACGGCCAGCAGCTCGCGGGCCCCCGGGAGGAGCGTCATCTCCAGCTGGTCGGGGCTCGGCATCAGCCCCAATCTACTGGGCGCGTGGCCATCCGTTCGACGTGCGCGGTCATCCGTCCGGTGCGCGCGCGACCATTCGTCGGCTCCTGTCAAGGGGCAAGGGGAGCTGGGTCACCGGGAGGTGTCATGGGGTGCTGCAAACAACTGTCTGCCTGTGTCCGGGAGACGCCGTGCGCGGTCGCAAACAGTTGTCTGCTTCCGCTTGACAGAACAGGAGATCTCTGTGATAGTACGAATTGTACTGCCCAGGGAGCGAAATACTCCCATGCTATGACAATAGAGTACACGAGCGTCTTTCGATCATCAAGTCGGCTCCGTTAGCCGATTACCAATCGACAAAGGAGCAGTGAGAGAACGTGCATCGCGTCATCAAGTTTGGCTTGGTCCTGATCGCCGCGCTTGGGGTGGTCGGCATCAGCGCCGTCTCTGTCTCCGCATCGGGCCATGAATTCTATGCGAGCAAAACGGGCAAAACGAAAAGCAAATCGACGGATGCGCAGGTCTTCAAAACCGGCGCGGGCACGCTCGAATGCACGGAAGTGGTCGGCTCCGGCACAATGACGGAAGGGCTCTCGACCGCGCACAAAGAAGTGTTCACGTACAGCGGCTGCAGCGCCTTCGGCAGCAAAGTGAAAGTCTCGGCCGCGCACTTCGAATTCAACGCCAACGGGGCTGTGAAGCTGGAAAACGAAGTCACGATCGTGCCCACCAAAGAAGAATGCGAGGTCGTGATCCCGCCGCAGACGCTCGAAAAAGCGACGTACGAAAACAAGTCCGGCGGCAAGGTCCAGGCGGAAGCGACCGCCACCAAAATCCGATCCGACCCGACCGGCGGCACCTGCGGAAGCACAGAAAACCTCGAAGGCAGCTACAACGGGGCGGCGCTGGGCGAACTCGAAGGCGGTACGCTCGAATGGAAATAGCCCCGTCGCGGGGGTAGCGGAGGGGGAAGGCCAGGCTCGGAGGCCGCCGACAGGCGGCTGCCGGGCCTCGGCGTCGGGGGGCTCCGAACGGACGTAGCGGCGCGGCTGGAAGGGCGCGGGCTAGACTACGGCCGGGAGAGGAGGCACCATGCGCGGAATGTCGCACCGCGCCGGAGCGATCAGCAGTCGGCCCCGCGTCTCGGGCGCATGCCTGCTCGCGCTCGCGGCGATCTGGCTGGTCGGCGTCTCCGCGGCGCCCGCAGCCGCGGCGAGCTGCGCCAACGCCCAGTTCCGCTCGGGTCCCTCTGAGCATCTGCCCGACTGTCGCGCCTATGAGCAGGTCTCGCCCGTCGAAAAGGACGGGCAGGACGCCATGGCGCTGCGGCCCCTGCGTCCCGCGCAGGCATCCCCATGCGAAGCCGGCGAACCGTGTACGGTCGCGTACATGAACGTTGGGGCAGCGTTTGGCGGCGCACAGGGTAACGACTTCCCCAACGCGTACCTGGCCACGAGAGGCGCCGCCAGCTGGTTGACGACGGCCCTGACGCCCCCGACGCCGCAGGCTCCGACGAACGGCAAGGCCGAAGTCGCGTACGCCTTCTCGGAAGATCTCTCGCAGACGGTCCTGCACGTCCCGCTGCAGCAGCTGACCGCAAGCGCGCCGGCCGGCGTCTACAACCTGTTCCTGCGCCAGCCGGGCGGCGCCTACTCGCTCGTGACCGCGAGCACGCCCGCGGAACCGCCTCAAGCGGGCTGCACCCTGTGCTTCGAAGAAGAAGACGTGCCCGCGTTCGCCGGTGCGTCCAGCGATTTCAGCCACGTGATCTTCGAGGCGAACGACAGCCTCGTCGAAGGCGCGCCCGGCGGAGGCGTCGAAAACCTCTACGAAGCGGTCGGCGAACACGTGCGGCTCGTCGGGATACTCCCGGACGGCGCGATTCCCGCGCAGGGCGCGACGGCCGGCGGCGGGATCCACGCAATCAACGAACACGCGCACGAGCTCGCCCACGCGATCTCTCAGGACGGGTCGCGCGTGCTGTTCGAGGCCGCCGCGGACGGCGGCGCCCCGGATCCAGGGCAGGAAGGCAAGACGGAGCTCTATGACCGTCTCGACGGCGCCGCGACCGTTGAGGTCTCTGCGCCCGCGCCGGGCGCCAAACCCTCCGATTGCGAAACACTCGACCGGATCTGCGACCCCGGGTCCGCGCAGTTCTGGGCGGCATCGGACGACGGCTCGCTCGTCTACTTCACGAGCAAAGCCGCGCTGACGAAGGCGTCGAACACGGGCCCGGAAGAAGCCTCGGGAGAAGAAGACGCGGGCAACGACCTCTACCGCTACGACGTCGAAACCGGCGCGCTGACCGATCTCACGGTCGATACCAAAGACCTCGACGGCGCGGATGTCCAGGGCGTCGTCGGCAGCTCCGAAGACGGCTCATACGTCTACTTCGTCGCCGACGGCGATCTCGGCGGCGACGCCAAGAGCGGCGAACCCAACCTCTACGTATGGCATGGCTCGGCCGAAGGGCCGGGCACGGTGGCGTACATCGCGACGCTGCGGGTACCCACCGTGAAAGAAGCAACAGACATCGAAACGATGCTGGCCGGGACGATCGAATACCACAGCGACGTAGCCGACTGGACCAGCCGCCCGACCGAGTCGCAGGCGTACGTCACGCCAGACGGCAGGCACCTCGCGTTCATGTCGGTCGAACGGCTCACCGGCTACGACAACGAAGACCAAGCGACCGCAGCGGCCGACCACGAGGTGTTCGAGTACAGCGCCGAAACGGGGCGACTCGTGTGCGCGTCGTGCGACACGGGCGACGTGCGGCCGCTCGGCAGCGCGTTCATCGGCGCGAAGCTGGGCGAACGGGTGAGCACTCCCTTCCACCAGCCGCGGAGCCTCAGCGACGACGGCAGCCGCCTTTTCTTCTCCTCCCCCGACCCGCTCGTTGCCGGGATCTCGGGCGGAAGCACGAGGATCTTCGAGTACGAGGACGGCTCGGTGCAGCTCATCTCCGGCACCGAAAGCGGCGGCGGCGCCGTGTTCCTCGACGCCAGCGCCAGCGGCGACGACGTCTTCTTCGCCACCCGCGAACGGCTCGTGTCAAGCGACACCGACGAGCTGGTCGACGTATACGACGCGCGCGCCGGCGGAGGCCTTGCGGAACCTCCGGCGACGATGCCGTGTCAGGGCGGCGCCTGCCGGGAAGCGCTCACCCTGCCGCCGTCGTTCTCCGCGCCGGCCTCGGCGTCCTTCGCCGGCGCGGGGAACCTCGCGCCCGCAGCTCCCGTGAAGGCGACGCGCGAGCAGCTACTCTCACGCGCCCTCGCCCGGTGCAAGAAGCTGAGGGGCAAGAAGCGGCGCACGACCTGCACCGAGGCGGCGCGTAGACGCTATGCGCCCAAAGCCAGGCGGGCCCGCCGCGGCTCCAAGCCGGAGCGCAGCCGGCCGCGAACGTGAGCAGTCCGCGCCGCCGGCGCGTCGGCGGCATCCGGCTCCAGATCGAGCGCTTCGAGCGGGTGGCGCCGCTGCTCGCGGTGGCGTTCGTCCTCGCCGCGAGCGGAGCCTCTCCGGCGGCGGCTGCTCCCGTCGGTCCGCACTGGAGCATCCTTTCCGAGTCCCAGCCGGCGTACTTCAAGGTGGGCGACACGTCCGACGCCTATGTGCTGATCGTCCGCAACGACGGTGCCCTGCCCACGACGCACGGCAGCGTCGTGACCGTCGCCGACATGCTGCCGACCGGGGTCACGGCCACTGGCGTTTCGGCCCGCGGTGAAGCCGCGAATGGGAACGGGCTGCCGAAATACAAAATGACGTGCGCGATAGCGCCGGTCACATGCACATACGAAGAAGACCCCTCGCAGGGAGCGGTGCTGGCGGGGGCGACGATCGTCGTGACGATCACCGTCTCGGTGTCAGCCACAGAAGAAGTTACGGGCGCAAACATCGCAACGGTTTCGGGCGGCGGCGCGCCGAGCGCGTCTACGAAAGCGACGACGCCCATCGACGCCGAACCCGTCCCCTTCGGCCTTTCGCTGTTCGATGCCGGCATCGCCGACGAAGCCGGCAACGCCGAGGAGCAGGCCGGCTCGCATCCATACGAGCTCACCGCGAGCCTCGCCTTCAACGTCAGCGCGCGGGAAGGGCCGCCGCTCGAATCGCCGCTCGCGAACGCCGCGCCCAAGGATCTCGAAGTCGCGTTCCCGCCGGGACTGATCGGCAACCCGAACGCCGTTCCGCAGTGCAGCCAGCAGGCGTTCCTCGAACTGGAAGTGCTGAACTGCCCGCTCGACAGCCAGGTCGGCACGGTGAAGCCGTTCTTCTACGGCTCGTTTCACTCCGCCGTCTACCCCGTCTACGACGTCGTCCCACCGGCGGGCGAGCCCGTCGAGCTCGGCTTCTCGGTCGCCGGGATCGGCCACATCCCGATGTTCTTCCATCTCCGCGGCAACGGGGAATACGGCTTGACGGCGTCCCTGAACGACATCCCCGAGAGCGGCCCTCTGCAGGGCGCGATCCTGACGCTGTGGGGCGTGCCGGCGGACGGCAACCACGACCTCGAACGCGAAGGCACGTTCGGGCAGGGGCACGAGCAGGACGGGGAATTCTGCAAGCCCCAGGGCATAGTCGAAGGCGGGGTGGAAAAACGGGTGAGCTGCCCCAGCGGCATCGCGGCGAGGCCATTCCTGACGCTGCCGAGCCGATGCCAGGCAAGCGCGCTCCCCGTGGGCGTCGAGACCGACTCCTGGGAGGACCCGGGGCCGCCGTTCGAGTCGCTCTCCGCAGAACTCGCCGGCGAAGCGATCACCGGCTGCGAACAGCTGTCGTTCACCCCGTCACTCGCGCTCGCCCCAGAAACCACGCAGGCGGGCGCACCGAGCGGCTACACCGTCGAAGTGCACGTGCCGCAGAACGAAGACCCGACCGCGCTCGCCACGCCCGACCTGCGCAGGGCCGTCGTGAGCCTGCCGGCGGGCGTCGTGCTCTCGCCGTCCGTCGCCAACGGCCTGCAGGACTGCAGCCAAGAACAGTTCGCGGTGACGTCGCTCACCGCCGCGGCGTGTCCCGCCAGGGCGCAGATCGGCACGGTGAAGATCGTGACGCCGATCCTCTCCAGCCCGCTCGAAGGCCAGATCTTCCTCGGCAAGCCCGGCTGCGATCCCTGCACTCCCGGCGACGCGCAGGAAGGCCGGCTCATCCGCCTGCTGCTGCAGGCGCAGGGCTCCGGCGTGACCGTCAAGCTCGAAGGCTCCGGCGCGATCGACCAGCAGACCGGGCAGCTGACCGCGACGTTCGACGAAAGCCCGCAGCTGCCGTTCGAACAGCTGAAGCTGACGCTCGACGGAGGCGCGAACGCGCCGCTCGCCAACGGCTCCACGTGTGGCGTCCCGCTCGCCGCCACCTCGCAGCTGACGCCCTACAGCAGCGAAACGCCCGCCGAACCGGCGAGCCAACCGTTCGAGCTCGGCGGCTGTCCGGCGCCCCAGTTCGACCCGTCGTTCCTCGCCGGCACCACCAACAACCAGGCCGGCGCCTTCAGCCCGCTCACCGTCACGGTCTCGCGAACCGATCGGGAAGAGGATCTCGAACGGATCGCCGTGCGCCTGCCGCCGGGGCTGCTCGGGATGCTCTCCAAGGTCCAGCTCTGCACCGAAGCCCAGGCACAGGCCGGCGCGTGCGGGGCGCAGAGCGAAGTCGGCAGCGCGACCGTAGCCGCCGGGCCCGGCGGCGACCCGGTGGTCCTCGAAGGGCACGTGTACCTCACCGGCCCCTACGACGGCGCGCCGTTCGGGCTGTCGATCGTCGTGCCCGCCGTCGCCGGCCCGTTCAACCTCGGCACGATCGACGTCCGCGCGCGGATCGAAGTCGACCCCAGCACCGCCGCGCTCACCGTGACGAGCGATCCGCTGCCACAGAGCCTCGACGGGATCCCGCTGCAGATCAAGACCGTCAACCTCGACATCGATCGCGAAGGCTTCGTCCTCAACCCCACCGACTGCCAGCCGCTCGGGATCACCGCAACGCTCCAGGGCAGCCACGACGCCCTGGCATCCGTCTCATCGAGATTTCAGGCGGCCAACTGCGCGACGCTGGCGTTCGCGCCGAAGCTCACCGGGCTTGCGCACGCGAAGACCAGCAAAGCCGGCGGCGCGTACCTGCACATGCGCCTCCAATCCGCGCCCGGTCAGGCGAACATCGCCGACGTCAAGCTCGACATCCCCAAGCAGCTGCCCGTGCGGCTGACGACGCTGCAGCACGCGTGCCTCGCGGCCGTGATCGCAGCCAACCCCGCGGGCTGCCCCGCGGCGTCGGTCGTCGGCAGCGTCACCGTGCTCACGCCCGTCCTGCGGAAGCCGCTCGTCGGACCCGTCTACCTCGTCACCCACGGCGGCTCGCAGACGCCCGACATCGACTTCGTGCTGCAGGGCGAAGGCGTCAGCATCGACGTCGTCGGGCGGACCATCGTCAAACACGGCGTCCTCGCCGCCGCCTTCACGTCGCTGCCCGACGTGCCGATCTCGACGCTCGGGCTCGTGCTCGGCGCCGGCCCGCACTCGCTGCTCGCCGCGAACCTGCCCGCGAAGGCGCACGGCAGCCTCTGCGGGCAGAGCCTCGCGATCTCAACCGCGATCACCGGCCAGAACGGCGCCGTCGTCAGGCACACCGCGAAGCTCGCCGTCACCGGCTGCGCAAAGCGCGGAGCGTCCCGGCGCAGGACGCCGGCGCGCAAGGCGTAGGCTTCGGGCTTGACATCACGCCCGCACACTGACCGGAAGGACGCCACCGCATGAGCTGGGACTTCTCCACCGACCCCGACTTCCAGGAGCAGCTCGACTGGATGCGCGATCTCGTCCGCGCCGAGATCTGGCCGCTGGAGGCGATCTGGCACGAGCTCGGCCTCGACGGGCTGACGCGCGCGATCGCGCCGCTGCAGGAGCAGGTCAAGGCGCGCGGGCTGTGGGCCACGCACCTGCCGCCCGAGCTCGGCGGGCAGGGCATGGGGCAGGTGCGCCTCGGCCTCATGCACGAGATCCTCGGCTCCTCCCCGATCGCTCCGCTGGCCTTCGGCAACGCCGCGCCCGACTCAGGAAACTCGGAGATCATCGCGCTCGCCGGCACCGACGAGCAGAAGGACCGCTGGCTGCACCCGCTGCTCGCCGGCGATCTGCGCAGCGCGTTCAGCATGACCGAGCCCGACACGCCCGGCTCCGATCCCACGCAACTGCGCACGCGCGCCGTCCGCGACGGCGACGAGTGGGTGATCGACGGGCGCAAGTGGTTCTCCTCCAACGCCTCCATCGCCGACTTCCTGATCGTCATGGCCGTCACCGACCCCGACGCGCGCCCCTCGCAGCGGGCGTCCATGCTCATCGTCCCCACCGACACGCCCGGCGTCAACATCCTCCGCGACGTGCCCACCATGGAGCACCCGTGGGAGCAGTTCGGCGCCTACGGCGGGCACGCCGAAATCGCCTACGAGGGCGCGCGCGTCCCCGCCGAGGCGCTGCTCGGCGGCGTCGGCGAGGGCTTCCTGCTCGCCCAGCACCGGCTCGTCCCCGGCCGCATCCACCACTGCATGCGCTGGCTCGGCGTCGCGCGGCGGGCGTTCGACATGCTCTGCGAGCGCGCCACCTACCGCCACGCGCACGGCTCGCTGCTCGCCGACAAGCAGACCGTCCAGAACTGGATCGCCGACAGCGCCGCCGAGATGCAGGCCGCGCGCCTGATGACCCTGCACGCCGCCTGGGTGATGGACACGCAGGGCGCCAGCGCCGCGCGCACCGACGTCGCGCTGATCAAGTTCTACGGCGCCAGGGTCCTGCACGACGTCGTCGACCGCGCGCTGCAGGCGCACGGCTCGCTCGGCTACTCCACCGACCTGCCGCTCGAGCAGATGTACCGCTTCGCGCGCGCCGCGCGCATCTACGACGGGCCCGACGAGGTTCACCGCCAGTCCGTCGCGCGCCACCTGCTGCGCGGCTACGCGCCCCCCGCCGACGGCGTCCCCAGCGAGCATCTGCCCACGCGTCGCGAGCACGCGCGCGAGCGCTTCTCCGAGCTGCTCGACGCCGTCACCGCCAACGACTGACGCCGCTCGACGCCCCGGCCTCGACGTGGCGCCCCCAGCCTCGGCGCGGGCGCCGCGCTTGACATGGATTCGACATGCTGCATAGTTCCACGATGTGGGCGCATCTCGCATGGATGTCAGTCCCTTCGACTACTTCGAGTACCCGCAGGCGGACAGCGGCGCCGGCGCGCACTGGGCCGCCCGCGCGCCGCGTCGCCCGAGCGACCGCTTCGACCTGAAGCTGCTGCCGCGCTCGCCCACGTGGCGCGATGAGAAGAGCTCGCTCGACGCGCTCGCACAGGTCGAGCGCGAGCCGTGGGTTGCTCGCGCGACGCCTGTCGACGACGGCGTAGAGCTGCGCCTCGACGACGCCTGGATCGAAACCGTCGGCGCCGGGCCGCAGGAGGGCGACGGCGACGAGCGGCGGCTCGCGGATCTGGCGCGCGGGCAGCGCTTCTCCGTGCAGTTCTGCGACGCCGGCGTCAACGACGTGCTGGACGTCGGACACCTGCGCAACCTCGCGCTCGGCAACGCGCTCGCCGCCGCGCTCGCGCAGGCCGGCGCCGACGTCGAGCGCCGCTGCCTCATCTGCGACGTGGAGTCGGGGGCGCGCGACCGTAAGGGACTGCCGGCCCGGCGCGCGACGCTGCGGCGGCTCGCGATCGCATTCGACAGGGTTCTCTTCGACTCCGAGTTCCTGGCCGATGCCGCGAAGCTCGCCGTCCCCACGCGTGCGCTCGGCGCGGGGTCGCCGACCACGTCTCTGTGCGACATCGCCTACTGGCTCGCGGCGCCCAAGCTCGATGGCACGACATCGGTGCACGTCTGCGACGCGGAGGCGGCCGCGCACGCCGCCACCAGGCGCGAGCTGATCCTGCGCCTGCTGGACGGTGACCGCGATCGCGTCCACCCCACCCACGAGATCTTCCATGGCGCCGTCTCCGTGGGGGACCTGCAAAGCGGCTCCGGCGAGGTCGGCGCGCTGACGATCGACGAGCTCATCGACTGGCTCGAGGGAGAGATCGAGACCGACCCGCGCAGCCAGCAGGTGCTCGGCGAGCTCGGCTCCGCTGAGACGGTCGCCGCTCACGTGGCGCTCGGATACTTCCTGCTGCATCCGGCGCGCCAGCGCGTCGACCTGTTCGCCGAGAAGCTCCTGCGTCCACGCGAGAGCCCGGGCTGGGATCTCGCCTGCGCTCGTGCCCGCGGCGGGCGCGCCGGCGCACCGAGCGGCGAGCCCGCGCAGGACCCCGACTACCGCTTCGCCGTCGTGCAGTCCGAGCTGCACCGTCGCCAGCTGCGCCTGACCGTCCAGCGCCTGGACCCCGGCCCGCTCGCCCGGCACGTCGTCCAGTTCGCGCGCTGGCATCTGCAGCGCGAGCGCAGCGAGCCCGTCGAGCGGGTCGCGCGCACCGCGCTCGATCGTGGCGCGCGCGGGCTGGGACTGGAGTAGGCGAGCGACGCTCTAGGCTGTCCGGCAGATGGCAGCCGATGCCAAGCAGTCCCCCGCGCTGTTCGACCCGACGGCGTTTCACGCCTTCCGCTTCGTCGCTCGCGAGCTCGACGCGCACGGGCACGTCACGCTTCGCTACGCGCTCGACGACGAGATCTCCTTCGTCGAGGAGCTCGACCTGCCGACCGCCATTCCCCCCGCCCAGCTGGACGAGGCCGACCGCGCGCGCGTGGACGGGCTGCTCTCGCTGCTGCACTGGGTCGCCGGCGTCAGCTACTTCAAGACGGCGCTTCCGCAGGAGGTCCTCTGCGAGACCGGAGCGCCGCCGCCGGCCGCCGCCGCGCTGCTCGACGCCCTCTACTCCGAGGGCCTCGGCGAGCTCGCGTACACCAACCACCTGGCCGGCCTGCCGCGTCCGCGGTTCCCGCGCGGGCACGCGCCGTCGGGCGGGCATGCGCCGTTCGATGCGAGGGGCGATTCGCGCCGTCCGGCCGATGAGCTGCGCCAGCCCGGCAGGGTGCTCGTGCCGGTCGGCGGCGGCAAGGACTCGGCGGTCGCGCTTGAGATCGTCAGGCGCTCGGGCTGCGAGCTCGCGCTGTTCTCGCTCGGCGACGCCCCTCCGATCGCGCGCACGGTCGCCGTCGCCGGCCTGCCGCGCCTGCTCGCCACGCGCACGCTGGACCCCGGCCTGTCCGCGCTCAACGCCGCCGGTGCGCTCAACGGCCACGTGCCCGTCACAGCGATCGTCTCCTGCGTGGCGCTGCTGACGGCGGCGCTGAACGGCTTCGACGCGGTCGCCATGGCCAACGAGCGCTCCGCGACCGCCGGCAACGTCGTGTGGGACGGCGTCGAGGTCAACCACCAGTTCAGCAAGGGGCTGCCCGCCGAGCGCCTGCTCAGCGCCGCGGTCGCCGAGCTCGCGCCCGGACTGCGGCTGTTCTCCGTCCTGCGCCCCGCCTCAGAGCTCGCGATCGCGCGCGCGTTCGCGCGCATGCAGCCCTACCACGCCGCGTTCACCAGCTGCAACGCCGTCTTCCGCCTCGACCCCGCGCTGCGCGCCAGCTCGTGGTGCTGCGACTGTCCCAAGTGCCGCTTCGTGTTCCTCGCGCTCGCGCCGTTCAGCGCGCCCGAGCACCTGCGCGAGGTGTTCGGGCGCGACCTGCTGGACGAGGACAGCCAGTTCGCCGGCTTCGCGCTGCTCACCGCGACCGGCGGCCACAAGCCGTTCGAGTGCGTCGGCGAGGAGCAGGAGAGCCTCGCCGCGATCCGCCTGCTCGCCCGCGATCCGCGCTGGAGCGCGCACCGCGTCGTGCGGCGCCTGGTCGCCGAGGTGCTGCCGCGCTATCCCGCCGACGCGGGCGACCCAGATGCCGTGCTCGCGCTCAGCGACGAGCACGCCGTGCCAGCCGCGCTGCTGGCGGATGTCCGTGCGGTTCTCGGAGCTTGACGGCGCCCGCATCGGCGTGTGGGGCGCCGGTCGCGAGATCCGCTCGTTCGCCGATCAGCTCGCGCGGCGCCTGCCAGCCGCGCGGATCTGCGTGCTCGCCTTCGACTCCCCTCCGGACGGGGACGTCCGCGACGCGCTCGGGGCGCCCGACGCGCGGATCGTGACGGTCGACGGCGACGGCGACGACGCGCTCGTGGCGGCGCTCGCCGGCTGCGAGGTGGTCGTGCGCTCGCCCGGCGTGTCCATCCATCGGCCCGAGCTGCGCGCGGTGCTCGCCACCGGAACGCCCGTGACGACCGCCACCGCGCTGTGGCTCGCCGAGCGCGGCGGCGAGGGCGCGATCGGCGTGACCGGCACGAAGGGCAAGAGCACCACCGCGGCGCTCGCCTGCCATCTCGCGCGGGCGACCGGGCGCACCGCGCACCTGGCCGGCAACATCGGCGTCCCCGCGCTCGACCTGCTCGACCGCGCACCGGCGGACGTCACCGTCGTCGAGCTCTCCAGCTACCACACCGCCGATCTGGAGATCGGCCCGGAGGTGGCGCTTGTGACGAGCCTCTTCCGCGAGCACACCGACTGGCACGGCTCCGAGCAGGCCTACCGCGCGGACAAGCTGCGCCTGCTCGGCCTGCCCGGCGTGCGCGTCGCCGTCGTCAACGGCCGCGACGATCGCCTTGGCCAAGAGCTGGCGGCGCGCGCCGCCGTCGAGCGCGGGGCCGAGACGATCCGCTACGGCGTGCCCGGCGGGTGGGACGTCGTCGCCGAGGGGATCGCCTTCGACGGTGAGCTGCGCGCGGCCAGCGCCGAGCTGCCGCTGCGCGGCGAGCACAACGCGCTCAACCTGTGCGGCGCGCTCGCCGCGCTGGAAGAGCTCGGCGTCGCGCCGGCGCTGCCCGCAGCGCTGGAGGGCTTCCAGGCGCTTGCGCACCGGCTGGAGACGGTCGCCGAGCGCGACGGCGTCGTGTGGGTCGACGACAGCATCTCGACCACGCCCGAGTCGACGCTCGCCGCGCTCGCGAGCTTCCCCGGCCGCGCGATCGTTCTCATCGGCGGCGGCCAGGACCGCGGCCAGGACTACGCGCAGCTCGGCCGCGCGCTGGCCGAGATCGGCGCAACCGTCATCGGCGTGCCGTCCACCGGGCAGCGGCTGCTGAGCGCGGCCCGAGACGCGGGCGCGCATGCCGAGCGGACGATCGAGGCGGCCGACATGGAGGAGGCGGTGACACGTGCGCGCTCGCTGGCGCCGCCGGGCGCGGTGATCCTGCTCTC
>Ga0181538_10001284_pt1 | contig 28367 bp, 13 predicted proteins | sample PEATcosm2014_Bin_40_FD_119773 | JGI IMG/M metagenome (GOLD analysis project Ga0181538, IMG submission 119773) | Peatland microbial communities from MTU Mesocosm Facility, Houghton, MI, USA - PEATcosm2014_Bin23_30_metaG | ecosystem: Environmental > Terrestrial > Soil > Wetlands > Peat | place... | reverse complement strand
CCGGTCGAGTCCCAGACCTTCAGCAATGCCGGAGATACATACGCTCGAACCGGATTGTAATTAGCCTTTCGGGCTTCTTTGAAGGCCGAAAGTGCGTTCTGGGTAGGGCCCTGCCATTGCTCTCGCGGAGTTGCCAGCATCGACTGTTCGATCAAGGTCGCCCCCAGATAGAAGTCGGCCACGCCGGGGTTCTGGGCGGTCTGCGGTGATTCCAGATAATTCATCAGCGCTCTCTGCGCATCGTCGAATTGCGACTGGTAAAAATACCGGATTGCCGATATCAACTCGTTCTTTGCAGCCGCTGGATCGCTCCTGATCGCCTGCTCAATTCTGTCAGTATTGCTCTGCGCGTCCTGGTTACCCGGCTGAAGTTTCAGCACCATTGCGTAATCTCTAAGCGCCTCTTGCTGATTGCCCTGTTTCTCCGCATTCCTCGCATCGTCGAGCAGCTTGTTCACTTTTTTGGCGTTATCCGCACTCGAATTGACCGCGGCCTTGGCAGCGAGAGTTGGCGGCGGCGGCGCGCTCTTGGTCTGCATCGCCTTTTGCAGATCAGCGATTCTTCCGGCGGGATTGGAAGGTCCGTTGGGGTTGAGATTCATCGCCAAAGTCAATTGCCTTATTGCTTCCTGGGGATTGCTCGCCGCCATCTTCTGGGCTTGATCGATGTACCCTTTATATTGGTTGACGTCGTTGACGTACACGTTCGCAGCCGCCTTGGTGTCCGGGTTGGTAATGCTTTGCGTCAGCGAGGCGACAGCGTCAAAGTCACCTTTGTTCCAGGCGGCCTGCACCTGGAGGAGAAGTTTCTGGTTCCTAATCAGATCCAGCAGAAACTTGGCCTGGCCGGATAACTTCGGGTCGTAACCTGAAACAAGTTTTACCTGGGATTCCGCCCTATCGAGGTCATGATTCTTGTATGCTTCAATGGCGCTTGCCATGTAGGCCGTGTCGTCCTGGATGAGACCGGCGCGATAACTATTGCATGTGTCGGCGAACTGCTTGTTCTTGGGAGCCAATTGTGCCGCTGCGCAATAATCCTGAACCTGCCTGGCGCGGTCGCTGCCTTCACCCCTGGCTTTATCAGCCAGTTCCTTTGCCTGTTGAACGGAGTTTTGCTGGGCATGTAGCGTCGGCGCAGGCACGAAGGAAAGGATGAGGCAGAAGATGCACATCGCTCTCGGATTCATTTTGCCCCTCCGACAATTTCCTCGATCGCGGTGTCGTCGATCGGCTTCAATTCGATGCTGCACACCTGCGCGGATTGAGCCACCTCGCATTGCTGCGTCTGGGTGGTCCCGTCGGGACCCTTGAAGCCCACGGCATATCTGCCGGCTGGAATTTCATCGAGGCGCAAAGGAGTCCAATGATCCCCGGCCGGGAGGGGTATGACCTTGCCCTTGTCCGAGGTCACGCTTACCACCTCGGCAAAGGGTGTTGCGTTGAGCTCAAGAACGCCCATGGGGACGGCAGGTGCGGGACGCAGGAACCAGTATGCGGCGCCGGCGGCGAGCAAAATGACGACAACGACGCCGATCAAAAGCGGAACCAGTAAGCCGCGCTTGGGCTTCGACGGCCCAAGGCTGGACTTTTCCTGCCCGATTGTAATTTGCGGACTGGGCGATTGTTGAATCGGGATGTCCGCTCCAGCCTGTTGGGCCGCGCCTGCATTCTCTTTCGCGGCATCCAGCCTGGCCCGCAATTCCCGTACGCGCGAGTGCTGCTTAATATCCTGCGACTGGCTTGAGAGCAGTTGCAATGCCTGGTCGACATCCCGCTCACTCAGTGCCTGTGCGCGGCTCACGACCGCATCGATGCGCCGGACCAGTTCGGCCAGGCTGCTGGACGCCTGTCGCAGCAGTTGCTGGACAGATGCATCCCCGGTTTGCGAGGCAACGGGTTCGAGAAGCGCGATGGCCGCCTCGAATTGACTCGCCGCAATGAGCGCCTGCGCTTCCCGCGTGGCGTTCGCCGCTGCCAGGCTGAGTTCAACTCTCCGCTGATTCTCGCGCGCATAGTTAAGCAGCGATGCAATGTCCGGGCTTTCCCCGCACTCGATTGCCGCGCTCTCCAGAATCTGGATCGCCTGGTCATACTGCTTCGCGTCGACCGACGCTTGCGCCCGCTTCAGATATTGAGTCTTCTGTTCCTCGGTGCTGGCCTTCCTGATAACCTCGACAACCTTTTCCTTCAGGGCAATCAACCGGGGTTCCCCTGGCATCTCCTCAAGCGCCTGCTGAACAACGGCAAGAGCCTGCTGGGGATTGGTTTGATAAAGAGGGTAAAACTCCAGCGAAGTCTTCTCCACCAGCTTCTTTGCGGCCTGATCATGTTGCCTTGCTTCAGCATCGGATTTCAACTGCAACAGCACTGCCTCGCCGGGGAGACGCTCCTGTGCACGCTGAATCAGCGCCAGTGCCCGCACGTATTCTTCAGCTGCAATGCAATCCGAAATCTCCGCGACGATTTGATCGATGATCTTGCGCCGGCGTTCTGCTTCCTGGCGGTCGACGGCCTCCTGGTAAAGCCGCTGAGTCTCGGCATCCGTCGGGTCGATCTCCAGCGCCGATTGCAAGCTCTTGATGGCTTCAGTAAATTGCCGGGCGGCAAGGTGGCCTTGCGCGGCATCGGTGAACTCCCGGCGAGCGCGTTCCCTGGTTGCCCGTTCCGCCTCTTGCACGATCCTTGCGCGCTCGTTGCGAAGATCCGTATTGCGATCATCGATTTGCAGCGCTTTTTCGACCAGTTCACTCGCGGCTCCGAAGTTGCCGCGCCTGCGAGCATCGCGGGATTGCTCAAGGAGAGAGGCAACCTTGTCGGCCTTCTCCTTCAATCCGCGAACGTGCTCGATCTTTTGAGTAAGTTCAGGAGTTGCGTGGCCAAGTCCTTCTGCCTGCTTGTAGAATTCGAGCGCATCCGCATAACGCTGCGAGAGGACCGCCTCTTCGGCTCCCCCTAACAGTTGCTGAAGCTGCACCGTCTTCTGTTGGCGCGAAGCCTTCTCCTGCACCTCGCGGAGCAATTTCTTGACTTCTGTGTTTTGTGGATTGAGACGCTGAAGATCGAGCAATACCGGTTTGACGGTTGTCCACTGCTCCTGCTCGATCAGGTGCTTCACATTACCTAAGACTTCACCCACATGTTCGCGCTTGAGGTCGTCGTTCACCGCCTCGACATCCGCGGCCATTTCTTCGGCGGTCTCGTAGCGATCGAGCGGGTCTTTCGCAAGTGCACGGTCTATCAAATGCTCGAGCGCGGGCGGACAATCGGTGTGCATGCTCGACAAAGGCTCATGGGGTTCGCGGATTACCCTGTGCAGGGTGGCTGGATCGTCGCCCGGAAACGGCAGCCGCCCGGTAAGCAGCAGGTAGAGAATGACGCCCACGGACCAAATATCGGCTCTGCCGTCTGCTGTCTTGCCGAGGAGTCTTTCCGGCGAGATGTAGTGGAAGGTACCGATGACCATGCCCGCCTGTGTGTGACCGGAGTGGCTCTCCAGGCGAGCAACGCCAAAGTCGACGATCTTGATTTTTCCATCCGGTTGCACCATGACATTTGCCGGCTTGATGTCCCGGTGGATAACCCCCTTTTGGTGCGCATAACCCAAGCCGAGGCAAACCTGGCGAACGATCTCCAGCTTCTCGATAAGTGAAAACTGGCGTCCGGCACGGAGCAGATTCTCCAGCGAGTCGCCCTGGACGAACTCCATGACGATGTAGGGGTTGCCATCCTGCTCGCCGAAGTCGTAAACGGTGACGATGTTGGGATGGTTCAGGACGCCGGAACGAGCCTCCAACTGGAACCGTTGGCGAAGTTCTTCAGTAGCTTCGGTGAGCGTCTTGATCGCCACTTCGCGCCCGACAGAGTTGTCCATGCCCCGGTAAACGACACCCATGCCGCCGACGCCCAGAATGCCCAGGATTTGGTACTTGCCGATTTGAGTGACTGGTGTACCGGTATCCATGGCCAAACTCCCGATTCGAACAGATTCAAAGCCGGCAACAGCGCAGATTCTCGGCGAATCCGCGCCCGCATGGCGAACATCACTAGGAAGACTTGTTGCTCGCGGCGTGTACGATGGCGATCTGCGTTTTCCCGTCACTCTCAGACGGCTTCGCGGTAATCGTCGCCACCACGGATTCCTGCTGGCCTTTGGGAAGCGTGATGATTGCGCCGTCTTCCGAATCGATTATTGAGGCGGCGCTGCCCATCCTGATCTTGTAAAAAGAGAGCACCCGATCCTTCGAGTCCGAAGTCGCGTATAGGGCAGTCACCATCGAACCGGTGGGCAAGTCCATGGTCATGCCCCCATGACCAGGCTCGCCGCCGGGATAGATGTCCGTGCACAATTCGAATGCACCTGTATGTCTTCGACCGGTTGGCGGTGTATGAGCCGCATCGTGACTTGGCCGCCCGGACCTGACACCTGGATAGCCCTGGATACACGCCAGGAACTTCAATGTTGCTATCCCGGCTACGAGCCACTATACCTCAAGATGCTCACGCCAAGTAAGTGTTTTGTATTCCTCTCCGACCTCGGGAATCGGGAAAAATGGGAAGAGCCATCTCCAGGACACAAACGCCGGGGATCGCACTCAATTCAAGCGGGTTCTCCGATAGCCCTCCATCAGCGCCCCTGATCCGCTCCCATTTTCCGAACGGTGATCTTACAACTTAACCAGCAGGTGGCCAAGCCGTCCTCGTTTCCGGGCCTAAAATCCCAAAACGCGATAACGGGCTCCGCCTTCAGGTGGCGCCAATTCAGACCATCGAAAGGGGCCAGTTCAGAGTAGCGAAATCACTATCTGCATCTGGGTCGAAACCACGATGCCGCGGTGCTCCTTCAACCTGTCTACGATGCTGGTCCTGATGACTGCGCGGTGGACCTCGCTCTCGGTTTGGCGCTCCTGCGTGATGGGCGGGTTCAGGAAGGCAAAGCCATCATCAATCAGTGCGTGAAGAGTGGGAGTCGCAGCGAATAGAGTCGTCATCCCCAGCGCCGGACATCTGGAGCGCGGACCGGCGCCGCAGGCGCCGTCCATGGAACCGGCAGCTCAATCAGCACCATGCCCAAATGGTTCGGGCCAAGGCTGCCATTCTTCCACGTCACTTTTTTCGTCAGGTCCACTGGGTTGCCATTCTCGCAGCGCCAGACTGAGTTGCTCGCTAATGCTGTGGACGCATGGAGGAAGTAGCCGCTGTTCCTCATCGCCATGTGGCCCGTTTCATTCTCAACGCTGTCGGAGACCACGATGTGAAAGGCAAGGTTTCCCGGTTTGAGATTCTTCAAGACGCCGTTCGCGTGATCGAAGCAGATTTCCACGCCAAACCTGAATCTACGCACGCCATCGCCAATCACCGGGCACTGGTCCCGCGTGCCGGGAACAAACATGGACCGATCGGGAGAAATCGACTTGGCCTCGTAGAAATCGGTGTGTTTGTCATAGGTTCCCCACGCGTTACCGTTTAGAAGTAGGGAGGTAACGTTGTGCACCCAGCGGGGCTTCGCTTTCGGATTCAACAGAACACCGGCCAGCCTGTTCGCGGAGGGCGCGTCGCTGCATTCAGGGCCATACCCATCCGCAGTGTGATCCATCGAGTAATCGAGAATCAGCTTCGGATTGGCCAGGGCCGGTACACTGGATTGGGGGTTTGCCCGATAGTGCGCCTCTTCGCGAAAGATCCTGTCAGATGTGGCGAGCAGAAGCTGCTCCCCGGCCTTCACCTTATCGACGGTCGTCATCTCAGCTTCGTAATGAATCGTGCCGGGAATCAGCAGAATCTTCGGAAAGGCCTTGCTGATCTGTTTCAGTTGCACGTCAAGCATGTTCTTCGACGGCAGATCGAGAAACTCCCGCTCGCCCTTGGCGTTCGGCTTTGAGAAGTAGTACTCGGGCGCGATAAAGATGCCCAGGAACGGATTATCGTCCTGTAGGAGGCCTTTCGGTTGCCCTTCCAGCCAGTTGTTGAAAAACCCCACGGCATTTCGCATGTGGCGCAATCGTTCATGGAGTTGCAGTGTGAAGTTGTACTTCTTGTTTGTCACCGAGTAAAGCGCCACCCCGATGGACTTTAGCCCCGAAGCCGATGCGTCTGCGGGCAGCGGCGCGAGCCGCGGAGCGGCCACCGGGTAGGCAGCGACAAAGGACTCGATGCCCTTCAACTCTGGTGAATTCTCCAGAACCGACAACTCTCCCGGGTGGTTGCCGTTCTTCCACTTGTTGAAAGCTTTGGAAAGAGCTATCGCTCTAGTCTTCAACGGCATCAGACGCTGCGTCTCCATCACGTACAGCGCCTTACATACCTCCGCCAAATCGTCGCTAAAGTGGGTAATACCCCTCCCATACAGGTAGTTTCGCAGCATCTTTTCGGTCACGGTAAGTGGCAAGGACGGCGGGGCGGCGGCCATATGCGTCTCCACCTTTCATCGGGGAAGCTGAATTGAGGGCCTGTTACCGCTGCGACTCCCACCCCTCCACCAGCGGAGTGTATTTAAGCGAAGAAAGCTGAGCGATTGCGATGGGATGAGCGAAGGCAGTTTCCCGCCGCATCCGCGAAATAAGGACCCGAACCCCGCGTCATTGCCGGACGTCGAAAAACCCGGGGAGCATTTCCAGCTTTGGAGGCTGGCAATACTATGCGCTCCCCCGGCGGCTTTTTACAAGCCGCAACGGCGCGGAAGCCCCATCTTCCCGGCCCCTGCGCCGCATTCGAGTCGATTCTTGCTTCGCGATCAGGGCCGAAATGCGACGGCGAAGCAGGGAGGATTTGCAACCACTACCTGAGGCGCTGCCCGTCTCGGATGGCAGGATCCTGATACTGGACCCGGCTTACGGACTCAAATACGTCAGACTGGCTGCAGCGATTATTCAGCACACGCCAGAGGCTGGTGCGATCGGCCAATTTGCGGAACATGCCATATTGACGAACGATTGAATTCGGCAGTCAGGAATGGTGGTGTGAATCTCGCTGCCGGACTGCTGCCGCAGATCGAGGTGGGTACGGCGAACAGTAAGACGGGGCAATAGAATAGCGTGCAAGGAACCCGGGATTAGAGAGCAGACATACTATTTACGGCGCAAGGAGTATGACGGCTGACAGGCGGATCAGGCGCGATTTACCGCGTGATTTGCGATTGACACCCCGGTTGAGGAGTGCTACGGTTTAGTGATTTAAACTCCATATTCCGGGCTAAATACTATCTCGCTATTCATCGGCGTCATTTAAGGCAGTTCCAGGATCTTCGCTTAAGCGGCTCGCTGTCGGTCGAAAAACCAGATTGCGGACTTGAGAAAATCCCACAGACCATGGCGGGCAGCCCAGCGACAGCATAGACGCAGGTGCTGCAGATTGCGCAGGGGAGGTGTTCCACGCTCGGACCCACCCGGGAAGCGCCGTCAACAAGCAGTTCAATCAGAGGCGAAGAACATATGAAATCTCATTTTGGATGGATAGCGTTCAGTGTAATTGGGGCACTTGCCTTGCTGGCGACGTCTCTGGCTGTGGGAGCGGGGACGGGCCAAAACCTGGTGATCAACGGTGACTTTGAAAACGGCAACGCCGGTTTTACCTCGGGATACACTTCGGGCGACGTCTCGAATCCAGGCTTTTACACCGTCGGCGCCAACCCGTCCACAGCGACCGGGGCATTTGGGGATTGGTGTAACTGCGGCGACCATACGTCGGGGACGGGAAAGATGATGATCGTGAATGGGGGCACTGACGCGACATTGCCGGTTTGGGAGGAGACGGTAGCCGTGACGCCGTCGGCGGAGTACACCTTTTCCTACTGGGGAGCCGAGGTGGATCACGACAGCTCGTCGCTGCCGCACCTGGAGCTGAAGATCAACGGCGCTGTGATTGGCAGCAGTACGTTGCCGGAGTACCCGCCCGACAACGGAGGTCAGTGGCAAAACTACAAGTTCACGTGGAAATCGGGCACGAGCAAAAGCGCGGACCTGGCGCTTTACGACCTGAACACAGACGCGTCGTGGAACGATTTCGCGCTCGACGACATCAGTTTCAGCGCTGTCGCAGGCACCGCCGCCGGGACGGCGGCGCCGGCCCACAATACTTCGAGCTCCGGCCCGATCACCACCATTGCTCAGATCACCGTGAAAGACTCGCAGGGCGTTGAGATCAGGCTCAAGCCGGAGGAGAAGATTGCGTTGCTGTTCATGGAGGCCATTGCTTCATTGGAGGGCGGTTGCGGCCTTCACCTAAGCCGGAGATGTTCGCTCGCCGAACTGGTCGCAGGTCCGCAATCGCCCAACTGGAGGATCGGCAGGCTGAAGTACGATCCGGGCCGGGATCCGAATTACAAGTACACAGTCACGATTACCGGGACCGGGTGGGAGGCGAGCGCAAATCCGCAACATGCAAGTTTGGGCGGCATTTTCGCCGCAGGCACTGAGGGCATGATTGCGGATTTGTACTTTAATGCAAATGGGCCTGCCACGGCGAAAGACAAGCGATTGAGCGACATTTCCATTTCAGGAGAACTGTTTAACGTTGGGTAGGTCAGCATCCCGTCACCGGGGTCACCAGCCTCGCGATAATGGGTGCCATTATGGCAGGGGAACAGGATCGGCGCATGCGCGACGCATAAAATAGCAGCGAGAGCAGGAACCCTGACACAATCTAAATGAGCCGAACCGAGGACGCTGGCAATGCCATCAGCACGAGATCCCTACGACGCATTAGCCTATCCCGCCTTTTCCTACCCTCACACCCATCCCGATCGCCTCGCGGTCATGGCCACTTTGCATGGACTTTTTCCGGCGCCGATTGAGCAATGCCGAGTGCTTGAGATTGGATGCAACGAGGGAGCCAACCTGATTCCGATGGCCTATGCCATCCCGCAAGGCGAATTTGTCGGATTCGATTTGGCGCAAACTCCGGTGGCGCGCGGCCAGGAGAGGATCCGGGCCCTCGGCTTGAAGAATGTGCGCATCTTTGCGGGCGATTTGCTTGACGCAGGAGCGGGGCTCGGAAAGTTCGATTACATCATTGCGCATGGGCTCTACAGCTGGGTTCGGGAACCCGTGCGCGACCGGCTGCTTGCCCTTTGCGGCGAGGTCCTTGAGCCCAACGGAGTTGCCTTTGTGAGTTACAACGCCCTGCCAGGCAGTCATTTGCGCGGGATGCTCAGGGACATGATGCTCTTTCGCGTGAAGGATATTGTAGATCCGGCACAGTGTGAAGCTGAGGCGATCAAATTCCTTCACCTTGTGGCCTCGACAAGGCCTCAGGACGACGTGTACCGAATCATGATCGAAACGCAGTTGCGGCGCATGGAAGCGCGCCAGCCGAACGTCACTATTCACGATGAGCTCAGTGAGGCGTACGATTCGGTGCATTTCATCGATTTTGTCGAACACGCGCAGCGGCACGGGCTGCAATACCTGAGTGATGCAGAGCTGCCCCCGCCGCCAGATCCGTGTTACCGGCTCGATTTGCGCCCGGCGCTTGAAAGCGCCGCGGGCGAAGATCTCCTGAGGCAGGAGCAGGCACTGGATTTTTTCCGCATGCGTATGTATAGGGAGACACTACTTTGCCGGGCGGACCGCATGCTGCGCCGTGAGATTACCGCGGAGCAGTTGCGGCGCATGTTGTTTGCTTCGCAAGCGACTTCTATCCGGAGTGAGGGAACCGAGGCTCCGGTCTTTCAATTGCCCGGCGGAATCAAGATGGAATCGAACCATCCGGCTGCGAATGCCTTGCTGGTTGAATTGGAAAAGGCCTGGCCGAGCGCTGTTGCCTTTGATGAACTTGCACCAACGCTCGCGGAGGCAGGCTTTGTGCTTGACGGCGATGGAGCCGCTTTTCTGATGCGCCTCGCGATCTCGAAAATGATCGAGTTCCGTATGTGGAGGGCTCCGGTTGCAGCCGAAATTTCAGAGCGGCCAAGGGCCAGCGCGTGCAGCAGGCTGGAAGGCCGCGCACGGCAGCAAGCGACCACGCTTCTTCATTTTACGATCAATCTGGAAGATCCGAAGGCGAGATTCTTTCTTCAGCTACTGGATGGAACGCGCAACCGCAGTATGCTTCTCGAGGCGATGAAAGCGGAATTCAGCGAAACGCCGGTTGAGGAGTTGGAGGCAGGGATCCAACCAGGCTTGCGGATGTCTCATCTTGCCGGGCTGCTTGAGGCGTAAGAGCAGGCCGCTGGCCCGGCATTCATAGCGGGTTGGAGATCACGACAGCGCAGCGATGGAACGTACGCCTTGCCGAACTTGTGCGAATGATTCCCAATCCAGAAGTGCCGCTCCCAAGTGATGCTACCGGCCCAAGCCGCTCTTCGAGCCAGTTTTCCGGCGTTCTCCGAGTTCCTGTCGAGTTTGCCGCCGATCCGTCAATTGACTCGACACTCTATAGCTGGGGTGAACCTGGCGCCCGATGGACCAGCACGGAAGAGCGCCCACGTCCCTGCCAGAATCGATGTTCAGTCGGGGTCTGCGTTGCAGATCTATCTCCGACCCTCAATCATCCACACTCCGTTCGTCTTGGCAAACGTGAAGCGAATGACGTACACAAATGCCCGCGGCTTTCCTTCCGAGATCACAGTCGTCGTCTCCGAACAGGTCCAGCTGGCCGTGCCGTCTGAAATGAACAAGTCCGAAACCGGGCAACGATCAGTGACCGTGGCCCGCGGATTGTCCCTAAAAAAATTCTGCCACCTTTTCGCGGTCACTGCCTTGATCCCGACAGCCCGAAGCTTCCCAACGTCGTGCGCATCCAGCGCGGAATCGAATTGGTTCAAGGCCGCCTGAACCTGCACGGCTTCTTCCGCCGGTTGATAGGTGGCGGGTTCGGACGCGGAAGCCAGATTTGCGCCGTACGCTGGGCTTTGCGAAAATGCATTCGGCGCCGCCATCGCAAGTTGGCCGGCTATTGAAATCAGCGCAGGAATCCATCCAAAGGATTGCATACAAATCCCTTCTTTTCTGCGCACCTCGTTGCCTCAGGGCAGCGCGGTGGTCCCGGCGGAATCTCTGATCCCTTTTGGGCTATAGCAATGTCAATGCTGCTATAACCCGATGCCGCCCGCGCCCTTTTTCTGAACCATTTCCAGAATCGGCAATGCTGTACGAACCTTCAAGGGGCGGAAATGCTTCGAAATTACCTAAGTGTGATTACTAAAATAATGCGCTCTCAAGACGCCGGGCTGCTGGAAGCGAGAGTGAAGGGTGCGAACCATGCGTACCAGTGTTTCGTTGATGCTGGTCGATTGTGCTAATGATCACAATTGAACATTCAGCAAGGAGGCGCCTTCAATGCCCGACCCACACCGAATCAAGGGAGAGCTTCAGGGACTGCTGTCACGGCCGCAGTATTCGTCTTTGTTTGCCCACCAAAACCAGTTCAGGAAACCGGGGACGGCCCCGATTACGCCCGAGAAGGTTAGTGCTGAGACAGCAGAATATCTTTGGAGAAACAACCCTTTACTTGACCCGGTTGAGGTACTTGAGCTGAGGGGACCTCTGCGGATGTACCGAGCCCATGATGGCGGGGTTCGACTGTATTCGGCGCGGACGCTTGGCCGATCGTGGTTTGAGGAAAGGGTCGCGGAGTCCATTTGGGAGGCGACTGCCAAGTACCCCACCACGGAGCGACGCAGATGGTATTTGGAATTTCTGCGCACGGCCAATTTTGTCCTGCCCGAGTGGAACGCCATGCTCGAGATCGCGGTGATGAGTGTGCCTGCTGGGGTGAGCGTGGTGGTAGCTCGCGGAAAGGGAAACTGGAGGGCGCTGCGGACTCCTTCTGCCAAAATATCGGCTGGAGCCGCGGGGCAGATAGGAACCGCGGACGACGTGATGCTGAAACTAGGTATGATGCCTATTCCCGGCACTGTACAGTGCATCGCGCCGATTTTTAACGACAACTGGGTGACACTGGTATCGAAGAGTTCAACGCATTGGCCGTTGTTTAGCTAAGTGCGGAATGCTCCGATTCGCGCGGACCGAAGTGTTTTAAGTAGCCGATCTGCGCAAATTGGCAAGCTATTGCACGCGTCGCGCTTTGCGGAAACGCAGGACCTTCTTGGCCGCTGCAATTTCTCCCTGGAGAGTCTTCCATTCCGCCTGAACCGCAGGCGAGCAGCTCGCCTGCCATGTGGCGCCGCCCTCTAAATGGCTATTGGCGAGAGCCGCATCGTCGGCGCTCAGCGCCTGTCTTGCCGCCGCGATGCATTTTGCCGCCTGTTGATCGGCGAAGAGCTGGACTCTGCTTGAAAGCCGCTTTTCGATTTCAGCAGTGCTCGCAGAAGCCGCCGACGATGCGTCGGCTCGCCCGATGCGGTGGAATACGGTTGCGCAGTCTTGCCCGTTCAGCGCTGCATAGACGGCTCCGATGATTTCCAGCCGGGACGCCTCGGCCTCGAGCAGATCCGTGCAGGAGTTAAGCGCTTCCTGCACACGCTTCACCTGCCTTACGCCAGCGGGCTCAGCCCGTATGAGGCCGGCGGCCGCATCGAAGAGTTGCATCTGGCAGTAGCGATCCACGTCAGCCAGGAGACGGTCGACCTGCTCCTTCAGCGCCCGTTGCTTCAGCGTGGCTTCCTCGTACAGCCGCTGCAGCGCTGGTTCGTCGACTCGCTGAAGAACAGGCTCGAGGAGCCGCAACACTTCTTCGTAGTCCTGTTCCTCGAGCAATCGCTTTGCCTCAAGGAAACTGCGCTCCACCAAGTCCTGAGAAATGCGCTCTGCCGCGGCCGATTTGGCCAGGTCCATCAGCTCGGTCATCTCCGGCGAGGAGAAGCCATCCTTCTCGCATTGTTCGAGCACTTTGACGGTCTCGAGATAAAGATGGTCCTCGAGCAGCGCGCGAGCCTTTGCCATATACTCCGCAAGCAGGCGCTCCCGCTGCTCTCGCGTCATCCGCTGGGTGATTGCAGACTCGAGCTTTAGGAGTTCCGCGCTGCCGGGGAACCGCGAGAGGGCTTCACGTACGCGGATGAGTGCCTCGGCGGGCGGAAGCTGCCGGCATACGGCGCTCACCTCGGCGACGAGTTTCTTGTTCTCAAGCTCCCTGAGGCGTGGAGCGAGCTGAATCTTCAAACGCAACAACGTGGGCTCGGTAGCGTACGTTTCGAGGGCTCGCGTGACCTCAGATATTGCGGTCTGCAATTCTTCCAGCGTGAGCGCCGCTACGGCCTTGTCCTGCAGAGCGCTCACGATCCGCTTGCGCTCCTCATGTCGGACGAATTCGGCAAGCTCATCCTTCAGGCGGAGCAACTCCGGATCGGAAGGTGCGAGAGTTTCCGCTTCGGCAATCGCGCTTGACGCATCGACCAGACGGGAAGTAGCCAGGCTCTCCTGCGCGGTCTGCAACAGCTTTTGCACTTGCACCTTAAGGCGTGCTTCCTCCGCTTCCTTTTGCAGGACCTTGCAGATAGCCAAGATCCGCGAATCGGTCGGCTCCAGCTCGCGCGCCTTGGCGGCAAGCTCCTGGGCGGAATCGTAATTGCCGACGTGGCGTGCGGATTCCGCATCGCGCATGAGCTGCTGAACTTTCTCATTCGTCTGTTTTCCGGCATTCGCTCTGGCTAGAAGCTCAACCACATCAGAGTTCTCCGCATCCAGATGGAGGGCCTCGGTACAGACGGCGATTGCCTGATCCCAATTGCGCGCTTCGACGGCCTCCTTTGCGGATTTGCTCAACTGCTCTACTCGCTGCCGCAGCTTTTGCTGATTGAAATACTGATCCACCGCCGCCATCAATTTTTTGGCTTTGGCGTTCTGGCTGTCCATGCGGACGATCTGGCTCAGGAGCACTTTTGCCTGCGCATAATCGCCGGAATCCACGGCGGTTCGGGACTCTGCCAGCAACTCGGCGACGCGCTGCGTCTTGAGCTGCGCACTGACAGCATTCAAATCTGCAGCCATCTCAGCGGCGTCGCCATAGCGTTCCATTGGCTGCTTGGCGAGCGCGCGTGCGATGATCTGGTCAAGATGCGGCGGATAGGAGGAAAGGTAGTTTCCTAGTGGGGGCGGATCCTGTTGGAGAATCTGATGGATAATCGCCGGATACTCGGCGTCGAACGGCAATACTCCCGTCACGAGCTGGTACAAAACCACACCGGTCGAGAAGATGTCGGAGCGGCCGTCGAATGGATCACCGCAGAGGCGCTCCGGCGCCATGTAGGCGGGAGTTCCAACGAGCGTTCCCGTGCGGGTCATACCCTTGTCTGCTGGCTGCTGTCCGGCCCGTGCGATGCCAAAGTCCAGCAGTTTTACCAGACCGTCGCGCTGCACGATGACGTTGGCCGGCTTGACATCGCGATGGATCATCCCCTGCCGGTGTGCATAGGCAAGTGCGGCGCAAATTTGCTCCATGATGTCGAGTCTCTCGACAAGTTGGAGCGACGCCCGCTCGCGAATCATCTTGTCTAACGGCTGCCCGTCGAGGAATTCCATCACGATATACGGCAGGCCTTCTTCATCGCCGAAATCATAGACCGTGACGATGTTGGGATGACGCAGATTTCCTGTGTGTCCCGCTTCCTGATAGAAGCGTTGCAGCATATCTGCTTCGCCGGAAAAACCTTCGGTCAGCGTTTTGATTGCGACATCGCGGCCGATGCGCGGGTCGCGGGCACGATAGACGACGCCCATGCCTCCTTGTCCGAGCACACCGACAACTTCGTACTTCCCGATGCGCTCTGGCGCTGGCTTATCCACCTGCCCGTCCACCCTCTCCCGACCGCAGCTTCATTCCGTGAAACCGCGACGCCTTCACTCAGAGGAAACGTCGCTGCCAATGTCCTTAAAGTTGAACTGAGTTGCCAGGAAAGTCTTCGCCTTTATCCTCTCGGGTGTGTTCGCCGGGGGCGTGGCGTTGAGGTAAAGAATGTAGAGCTCTGCCGCTCCATCGTTGTCGCCTTCGGCGGCTCTGCGGTCCGCTATGCCGAGCACAATTCCCGGCAACTCCGCGACTTTGGCCTTCGCCTTCTCGATCAGCTCGTCGCGCGTCTTGTTTTCATCCTCTTCGAAGAAGTCGTTGTCGTTTGGGACGACTCCCACATTCTGAATACCTTGCGTATCCTCTGGTTTCACGTTGAGCAGGGTGGAGTATTCGTGAGGCGTCTCGCTTTTCACGGAAACTCTCTGCACCACCTCCTGGCCGGCGCTGTCGAGGATTTGGAACTGCACTTCAAGAGACGTGCGAAGATGATAGACCACCTTGGTATAAGTGTATGGACGCTCCTCGTCTTGCATCTTGGTCTTGGGTATCATGTCGAGCTTTTCGCGTAGATCCCCAACCTTCTTCTCATCATCGTCGACAACTTTCTGAGCGTTCTTGATTTCGCCTTTCTTGCCGCGCGCCTCCGCCCCCTGCAACAGGCTGCGCGCCGTTTCGAGCTCCTCATTGGCGTGCTCGTAGTCCCGGTTGGCCTCCGCCCATGCCTGGTTCGGTATCTCCTGCTGTCCGAAGCGATACTTTGACTCCATTGCAACGTTATCCTCAGACTTCGGCATCTCATGCTGCAAAACGTCGCCGACAAACTGAAAATTTGGCTGCACCGCGGTGGTGTCCTGCTGACGGATCACTTTCACGCCGAGGCCCGAAGACTCCAGGCCCGTTGCCAATGCATCAGTAAGCTGTGCCTGGAAGTTCCCCGCATCGCGCCGTGACGTCTGGTCGCGGAAGACAACTTTCACTGAAAGCCGCGACTTGAGCAGATAGGCAGGCCGGGCGGTCGTCATTTCGTCATGAATGGCGCCGAGGTTGTCCTGCGACTTGTACTGCAGTGCCTCGATGAGATAGGTCCAGCCGGCGTTGACGCCGGTCCCGTCCGGCTTCTCTGCGTACTTCTTTCCCTGCTGCAGGTAGTAGGTGCTGAGATCTCCGCCGAGAATCGCAAGCCTGTCCTGGAGCGTGGGATCGCTCGTCAGCCCATAACACCGCTGCACGTACCCATATGCTGTCTGGATGCCTATTTCATCGCTGATGCCGTTGATCGGCTCATGTGTCTTCTGCAGAGCAGTAGCCGCCTGCTCGGCCGCCTTAACATATTGGTCCTTGAGGGAATCCAACCGTGCCGTCACAAGCGCATGCTGATCGGGGGGAAGGTTGTCGAGCACTTCGTAAGCAGCGAGGATGTCGCCGCGGCTCTCTGCATCCTGGCTTTTTTGCGTCGCCGCCAATGCGGCGGCCTTGTCGGCCGCGATCTTCGCCTGCTTTCTGGCCTCCTTGAGCATGGCTGTTATCTCAGGGCTTGGTACCGTTGCCGAAACTTTTTCCAGATCTTTTACCGCTCCGGGCCAGTCGGGCTGCTCTTCCAACTGCTTAGCATCGGCGACATACAATCCGGCAATCGCATTCAGATCGTCCGCTATGGTTCTGTTTTCCTGCGCAAACGAACGGAGAGAATCAATGGTCTGCGCGGCATCGTCGGCCTGGTGGGCGGCAATTTTCGTCTCGGTGTCGCGCAGAACCTTGTTGAACGAAGCGCGTGCCGCCATGGTTTGACTTTCCGCGCTGGCTGCTTCGGGCACAGCCGGCTCTACGCTGAAGGCTCCATTGGCAAGGTTTTCCGCTACGACTAAATTCGCATAGCCCGCCGTACGCTGATTCAATGCCTGCTTGTAGAGATTGAGCTTCTCAATGGCAGCACGGCTCAGAGCCAGCACTTCAGCGTGAATCTTCGATTCCAGATCCGTTACCGCCGCGTCACCCGGCGTTAGCGATTGTGCCTGATCCACCATCTGTAGCGCTTCCGCCAGTTTGCCGTAGTCCGGTGCGCCGCCGGATTTTGAGTTTTCATACGCTTGGCGATCGGTGTTTGCAACATCCAGGTCAAGCACCGACAACGCTTTTCTGGCGGCGGACACGTGGGATCCCGCAGGGTATTTCTTGAGATATGTCTGCCAGCCTGGAATGTTCCCCTGGCGATCGGCCCGCAGGAACTCAGCTAGCTCCTGATCGGGCGCCGCAACAAACAACAGCTTCACCCCCGGCTTGAGGGGAGCAATCTGAGGTGTTACCGGATCGGACGCCGGGGAGACCGTCCCCAAGATTTCAGCCCTGTCGGCCAACTGAGCAGGAGTGAAAGCTTCGGCCTTTTCGAACTTCAAGTTACCCGGGACAACACAGGCCGATCCAGAAGCTTGAATCAGCATCAGAACACCTTTGGAGTCCCTCTCAAGCGACATTCCGGCGGCCAACACAACCTTGATCAATTTGTGATATTCGTTCTTGTCGATGACTGATGCAGTGCCGCACAGGTACACCTCATTCTTTTCATTCAGGATGAAATCGGATATCTGCATATACGCCTGCCCATCGTGCCCAGGATAGACTTCGATGGCAGTCAGGCCGGCAGTTTTGGCGTGCGACGGCACACAAACCAGAGATAATAGAAGCGCGCAAATCCCGCTCGACCGGCACAGCAGACCGGCGGTTTGAACAGTAATTTTCATCATAATTTCTCCCCAGCGCCTGCAACGACGGCCTTGAAAGGCCAGAGGCAATGGCACACCCCAACTGTTATAATGCGCTCAACTGTATCAACTCTCCCACGGGATGCGCAACAGGTAATCGAAGTTCAACGTCCGCAATACCAACAGCATGGATACCGAGTCACCGAGCACGCAGCCAGGGTCCGTTTCGGAGCCCACCACTGCCGCAGACTCTTGCTTGAAGATCGAAATGGTCTTCCGCTTCTGGGCGCCCGCGTCCTCCGGCGCGAAAGACAGGCAGGCCCAACACGCTTCTGCGCAGCATCCCGGCATTCTGGCACTTATTGAAGATGCCGCGGATGCAAAACGAGGGGTCTTAGTGGCTACAGACGATCAGGTGGTCGTCTCCGGCTTTCGAGAACCGTCGGATGCACTGGTGGTTTCCCGGCAAATTCAACACGGGATACAGGGATTCCGCAGCAAAGCCGGAACAGCCCCGGTTGCGGTATCGATCGTGATCGACTTTAGAAGCCGTGCCTCCTTGATGGAAGTGACGGAGCCGAACTCTGCCGCGGATCGTCAGGAAAGCGGCCGATCGTCATCAGAAAAGAGAAGCCACGCACAAGAGGTTCCGCATGAACTCATCACGCTGCTGGCTATTGCCAAACCGGCTCAGGTCCTGATCACACATGACCTCCTGCAGCAGATCGCGGCGATAAAGGGCCTTCCGCTCAAATCGTTTCCTGGCCGTTTCGGTGTCTATGAATACCTGTGGACGGCGGAAGACAAGCTCGATCTGTTGCAAAGCGAGCCGCAGCTCACGCTTGCCTCATTTCCTTCCGCACCCCCTGCCGCGCGGGGAACGGAGGAGCAGAAAGAAGCAACCAGCCAGATAACCTCCACCGATATCGCAAGAGAGGTTTCCGGCAAACAGGAGCGTGAATCAAAAGTCACGGGGCAATCGCCCGAGGCGTCGCGGCGGCCCAGTCGACTTCTGTTTGGCGGGATCGCGGTGGCTGCGATCGTTGTGATTTCCGTCATTGGTTTTGGTATCTTTCGCAGCCATTCCACTCAACCAGCGAATGCCACATCACCTGCCTCCGCTCCGGCTCGCTCGCCCGCGACAGGCAACTCACTGCCCCAGGCATCGGCCAGTCCTCCTGCGGCTAGCGCTCCGGCGCCTGCAAGAAGCACAGCCCCGACGGCTTCTTCCTCCGACGATAAGAATGCCCGGCAAAAGCCTGGCGCGCAACCTCCCGTTGTTGCAAAAGCCAAGCCAGCCCAGCCGCCGTCCTCGCAGCCGTGCACACTTTCTGGCGAAATCGGCAAGTATGCGAGCCTTGCCGAAAGAAAACGGGAGCAAGGCGATTATCGGAGCGCGGTACGTATCTTCCGCCAGGTTCTCGACTGCGATCCGAACAATACCCAGGCACGCGACGGCCTCAGCAGGGCCATTCAGGCTGAGGAGCAAAGCAAGTAACGCCTACGGCAAACCTGCGGTCCCACGCTGCGGAAGATACTGCATCGATCGCCCGAAGCTTGAACTCGCCACGGTCAGAATTTGTATGAGATGCCCACCAGCGGCGTCGGCCGGGCATGAAGGCCGTTGTTGTTGATCTGCACGAGAACGTTGCCGGAAAGCACCAAATTGCCCACCGCGCTCAGCTTGAGGCCCGCGCTGAAGTTGTTGATGGAGTAACTCGAGGCGACCGGTGTGCTCGTAGTCAGGGTCGTGCCCGATGGAAGGCCCGTAACGGTGGCTAACGAAGTGCTGATCGCGGGCGTATTCAGAAACTGGCTACCCAGCAGATCGCCGGCAACCGTCATGCGCTTTAGCATGGCATAGTCCGCCCCGACATCGTAAACCAGGCCGCCCGGCAAGGACTGATTTCCTTTAGTGGCGGCACTATAGTTCAACTCGGTCTTGGTATTCCACTGATAGCCGATCTTGGCGTGGGGAGAAACTTTTGCGAGGTAGGAATAGATCACAAACGGATTGAAGCCCCAGGCTCCGGAACCGAGAAAATTAAGGTCGTCGCCGGTGGGCGTGCGAACGTTCATTTCCGCCGTGAAGGTCGAGCGTTCGCCGCTCGAGATCATGGTTTTGGCGTTGAAGGTGACATCGCCGATTCCGGATGCTGTTCCAGGGGAGTAGCTGGGGTCAAGCTTGTATTCGAATTGGAACACATTGCTGGAATTCACGACATAGTTCATGGAATTCTCGGTTGTCGCTCCCAGCGACACCCGCTCCCAAGGAATAATCACCGACACATCGAGTCTTTTGCTGAGACCCGCCGTCGCGATGGCGACATACTGATTGATCTTGAAGGCAAGATCGATAGTTTCATTTGTATAGGTGGTGCTAACCAGATTACCGTTACTGTCATAGGCCGACCGGGAGAACGCGAAGGGCAGAGATGACAAAGGGCCCTTATCAATGTTGTTGAACACATACTGGCTGGCGGAGACGCCAATAAACAGCTTGCGTTTGCCAATGGTTTGCCCGCGATCGGTAAGAATTGGGCCTAGATTGTTGAACGTTTCGGGAGCGCCGCCTTTGATAACGACAATCGTGCCAGCCGAGGCCGTGGCCAGGGGCAACTGGCTGACCTGGCTGGCCATGGCAACGTTGAGGCTAGTAGCCACGGCCGTGGCTGATTGAACGGCCTGCGTGCCTGGCTGCCCCGGCCCCAATGCTGTGTCGTTCGACAGCGCGCCGGTGGAAAATGGAAACTCGCAGACAAGCTTGTTCTGGGCCGGGGCGCTGTTGCAGTTAATCTGTCCCATCGCCCCAATGCTAGAGAAGGCGGCGAGCAACAACAGTTGCAGAGTGCTTCGTCTCATCGGTCTACCTCGACAGAAAACTGGTGTTCTTGGACCTTCCGGACTTTATCTGAAGCCCGGCACGCCCGTTCCATCTTCCTAAAGCTCGACATCTATCTGGAGCACTGCCGAATACGTGTTGTGATCGCTTCCGGTGCCCTGGACCAGGAGATAGTAAACACCCGGTGGGGTCGTTCCTCCTGAAACTGGCGTTGTGGAAGGATGGTAGGAACCTCCACATCCCGTTCCCTGAAGAGCCGCGAATCCAAGTGCGGCGAAAGCGAGAAGGCCGAAGAATGCTCGCTTCACCTTGCGGCGGCGTCGGAATCCAACCAGCCCAAAGAACGGAATGCCGAATACCCCCGCGACCAGAAGAGGCGAGTGCCTGTTTCCGATATCCATTGGGCTCAGGGCCGCGATCGTTCCGTTGGTGGTGACCGTGACCGACGCTGTGACGGTTTGCAGGGAGGTTGAGGACAGCGAGCCCAGCGGGGACGGGCTAACGGTCCAACTGACCCCGGCCATTGACGCCAGTTCCGTGCCCGTGATTCCTGTGCCGGCAATATAGAAACACGTGAGCGGACTGGAGGGATTGAAAGCAGGATAGTTAACGCACGAAGATGAATTGGGTTGAGGGAACGTAAGAGTCACGCCTGCAGGAAGGTTGAATGTCACATTGGCAGTGTTGCCCGTCGTGGCGCCCGAGACGAGTGTGAGCACGTTGCTGCCCGTGATTCCGGGGCGGACAGTAACCGGGAACGTAGCTGTGCGGACAATGCTGGTGGTGGAATCGGTTGCAGTGACCATGAAGCTATAGGTGCCCGGAACCACACTCGCGCCCGATGCGTCGATGACGATGTCTGTTGAGGCCTGCACGGCCCCGTTAGCGCCCGAAATCTGCACCGATGTGGCGGCCAGGCTGCATTTGGGAGCGCCTGATGTAGCAGTGGAGCAGGTGAGCGAAACGCCGCTGCTGCTGAATCCCAAGATCGAGACAGGCAACACAGCAATCGGCTGCGACTGCGAAAACGGATCGGTGGCGCTCGTCAATCCTTGCGTGATGATGACTCCCATCGAGCCGGTGGGCAAGTTTGCCACGCTGATGTTGTAATCCTCGATGACCTCGGTCAACGTGCCGGTGCTAGAGATGTAGTTCGGGTCGCCACTGTAAGTGGCAACGATGCCGTTGTCGCCGTCAGTGAATCCGGTCGCGGCTGTCGTCGCGGGGCAAGAGGCATTCCCCGCAGCCGAGAGCGGCACGGCGGAGCAGTTCGCCAAGGTTTGCCCATTGACACTGAAAGCCACCGTCCCCTTGGAAAGCGCCACCACGGCGCCTGTGGGGGCGGAGACGGTTGCGGTAAATGTGACCGAATCCTCGTAGTTACTCGAGTTACCCTGCGCCGGGAAGGCAGGCGACAGGTTGCTGGTCAGCGTTGTCGCGCTGGTGCCAGCGGCGACCGTGAGCGTAGTGCTTCCACTGAGGACCGTGAGATTGGGGTCGCCGCTATAAGAGGCAACGATGGTATGGGTGCCGAAACTGAAAGCCGAGTATGTACACGGGGCCGCGTAGGTACCGTTTGACAACGACGGATTCAGATTGGTGCACCCGGGAATGGGGTTTCCATTGTCGGTATAGCTTTCCTGCCCCGAAGGCATCGTGCCCGACGGCGGCTTAGCAAAGCCCGCAGTGAAACTCACGGGCTGGTTGACTGTGGAGCTTGTTGGGGTTGTGCCCGGAAAGGTTATGGTCTCTGTGTTGGTCTCGACGGTCTGGCTGGTTGTGTTGCTGTTGCCGTTGAAGTTCGAATCGCCGCTGTAAGTGGCAGTGATAATGTGCGGGACGTCGTTGCCGTTAAGGACCTTGTCAACGGCCAGCGCCGACGTGGTGCACGTAGCCGTGGCTGTTTCGGGGTTGAAGCCGACCGCGGAGCAGCCGTTTATTGCCCCGCCGACGCTGTCAGTAAACGCCACGGTGCCCGACGGCGCGATAGTTCCTGAAGGGTTTGGTGCAACGGTGGCTGTGAAGGTAACCGCAACGTTAACCTGTGAGGGGTTCGAACCCGAGGTAACGGTAACACTCGTGAGCGCTTTATTCACCATCTGTGTGAGAGGTGCGCCGGCGCCCACGGTGAAGTTCGGATCGCCTCCATAGCTGGCCGTAATGGTGTGCGGAGATGCAGCGGCGGTCAAAGAGCTGTCCGAACATGGGGCAGTGTAGTTGGTGGAGGAGGTTGCGGTCACGCCGACACCAGTGCAGCCCAAAATTGCCGTTCCGTTGTCAGAGAAGCTTACCTGCCCCGTGAGCTTTAATGAGCCCGACGGCGCGGGAATGCTGGCCGTAAAGGTGACCGCTTGGTTGACGACGGACGTGTTTCCAGGCGACGAGGACGAGAGCGTAATGCTGGACGTAGCGGCGCCTACGGTCTGCGTGAAGACAGGGCTGTTCGTGCTGCCGTTGAAACTCGGATCGTTGCCATAGGTCGCAGTAATGGCGTGCGACCCCAGACCCAGCGTGGAATCTGCGCACGTCACTGTGCCTGTGCCATTGACTGCGACGGACACAATAGTTGCCGGGCAGATCACCGTGGATGGCTGCGCAGTCCCACCTGACGGTGTGAAGACGTCACTGAATGTCACATTTCCTGAAAGTGCCACGCTACCAGAAGGGTTCGGTGTGATGGTAGCCGTGAAGGTCACGGCTTGGTTGACCGTCGACGGATTGGTCGGATTCGTGACCACTACGGACGTGTTCGCCTTGTTCACAGTTTGCGTGAGCGAAGCGGGGCTAAAGCTGTAGCTTGGATCGTTGGAGTAGGTGGCCGTGATGGTATGTGTTCCGAGGGCAAGCGATGAAGTCGCGCAGGCAGCCGTCCCCGTGGCCTGCGAAACCGCGGCATTTGCGCAGATGGTGGTCGCGGAGCCTCCCTGTGGCGTGTCGGTGAAGGTGACAGAGCCGGAAAGGGGCACATTGGTATTCCCTGTGGACGGACTGATGGATGCAGTAAACGTGACTGCCTGGTTGATGGTAGAAGTATTGCTGGCAGACGAAGAACTCAACCCCATCGTGCCGCCGGCTGTGTTCACCTTTTGCGTTACGAAGTTGCTGCTGGTGGTGTAGTTGGTATCGCTGCCATAGGTGGCAACGATGACGTGATTGCCTCCGGTCAGCGCATTTGTAGTGCAAGCGGCAGTCCCTTGAGAAGACGCTGCATTCCAGATAATCCCAACGGCTCCTGCCGTACCGCAGCTGGCGACCGAGATCGGGTTACCGTTGTCAGTAAACGTAACCTTGCCGGAGAGCGGGACCGCTGCGCCGGAGGGAGCGCTCACCGTGGCTGTGAACGTGAGCGTGTCGTCGACGGTGGAAGGATTGGCCCCGGCAGTCAACGCCACTGTCGTCGATGTGTTGGCCGGAGAAATCGTCTGCCCCTGATCGGCGGCGGAGGTATTGGCGGCATAGTTGGGGTCGCCCGAATATTGCAGTTGCACGTAGGTAGAGCTCCCGGCAGGTAGCAGTTGGGTGTTGCAGGTGGCGTCGCCGCTCCCATTCAATGCCGTCCCAGTTGAGCCGCCGCAGTCGGCGAGGTAAGTAAATGGTCCAGCGCCGGTTCCGCCAGTGCTGGTGTCGACGGCGAATACCAGATTTCCAGTCGGTGTGGGAGAGCCCTCGACAACCGCAGCCACATTCCCTGCAATGGTGACTGTCTGATCGACGGTCGCGGTATTCGCTGTGCTCGTAAACGTAACGGTGGTTGCGCCCGTGCCGGGATCAGCGTTGCCGAGGGCGGTGATCTGGTTGCCCATTGGGGTGGCGCCGGTTTTTCCGTTTGCTGTAACCAGGTTTGCCTTGCTACCGGCGCCGCGGGTGACCGCGACCATTGATTCGGGACCCGCGCCCACCGAATAAGTGACAGCGGGTTGCAGCGTTCCGTTTGCTGTTCCATAGAGCACACTCACCGTGGACGACTGGAAGTTTGCGACCGCGAGATCCTGGTAGCCGTCACCATTGAAGTCGGCGATCGCCAGCGACGAAGGCGCCGAACCGACGGGATAGATGACCGGCGCGTCGAACCCGCCGCTGCCATTGGCACTCATGATGGCAACCTGATTACTTCCACGCTGGGCGACGGCGAGGTCAAACCCGCTGCCACTCAGATTCCCTAAAGCAATCGCTGAGGGAGTTTTGCCGATGTCGATCGGGCTTCCCGGCGAGAACTTTCCTGTGCCATCCCCGGCAAACAACGTCGCGGTTCCGTCTGACTTGCACGAGCTGTCGTTGCCGCAGGCGTTTGCGACGACCAGGTCGAGATTGCCGGTTCCGCGCAGATCGGCGGCAGCGATTGAGACGGGCGAGTAGCCTACGGCATAGGAGCTCGCCTCGGCCAAACTGCCGTCGCTCCTGCCCAGCCAGATGTCGACGTTACCTGCCTCCGCGCAGGTTTGTTGCCCGCAATCCATGGCGATGGCAACATCGGGAATCCCGTCATTGTTGAAGTCGCCCACATAGAAGGCGCTCGGATTCTCCGCAAGGTTATAAACCCGCCCAGCTCCGAATGTGCCATGGCCGCTTCCGGGCAACACCATCAGGGTCTTGTCATTCCGGTTTAATGCCAGCAAGTCGAGCTTCTTATCGCCATTCAGATCCGCAAGCGCAACAGACACGGGACCATTACCCAACGGAATCGTTGATGCAGCCTGGTAGGTGCCATCCGGGTTGGCAAGAAAGACGGTCGCCGTTCCAGCGCCGGAGCATGCGGTATCGCTGCCGCAGCTGTTGACAACTACCAGGTCCTGCCGGCCGTCGCCGTTAAGGTCCCCGGCCGCGATTGCCTTGTTTTCAAGACCCGCCCGATAACTGCGTGCTGCAGCGAAAGTGCCGTTGCCCCGGCCCAATGGCACACTGATGGTGCTGTCTCCGGAATTGACGATCGCCAGATCGAGATGGCCGTCGTCATTGAAGTCGCCGGCAACAGCGGCAAGCGGCGATCCTCCCGCGACAAAGTCCTGCGCAGACTGGAATGTCCCGTCGCCGTTCCCCTGCAGTACGCTGAAGGTATTCGCCGCTCGATTGATCGTGATCAGATCGGCGATACCTTTGCCTTTCAGGTCAGCGGCAATGACGAATGTCGGACTGTTTCCAACGGTGTATTGCGCCGCGGGTTGAAAGGACCCATCGCCGTCGCCCAGCAGAACTGAGAGTGTGTTGGAATTGGCCTGCGAGACGGCGATGTCGGCCTTTCCATCGCCATTGAAGTCGCCGGCAACCACCGAGGTCAGAGGTCCCGATGCAATGGAATATGCAATTGGAGCGTGAAAGCCACCATTTCCATCGCCGAGGAGCACGCTGATTGTGCCGTCCTGATTTGCAAGGACCAGATCGTCGTGACCAGATCCCGAAAGGTCGGCGGCGGCAAGCGACAGAGGTTGGCTGCTGATCGCAACAGACGTTGCGGTCGGGAAATGGCCGGAGCCGTCGTTGAGGAGAATGGCCAAACCTGCTTGCGAAGCCACGGCCAGGTCAATTTTTCCCTTGCCCGCAAAGTTACCCAACGAAAGGCCGACGGGGTTTTGAATGGCGGCATAAGCGAACGGCTTGCCAAAGGTGCCGTCTCCGTTGCCGAAGAGGACGTTCACGGTACCAGCAGCACTGTCGGTCACTACCAAGTCGAGTTTGCCGTCGGCATTGAGATCTGCCAGCAATGCGTTACCGGTCTGAATCCCGGCTGCGTACTGTAAACCTGGCTCGAACCCGCCATTGCCATCGGCCAGGAAGACGGTGACGTTTGAGCCGTTTGTCGTAACCACCAGGTCGGGCCTTCCGTCGCCGTTTAGATCGCCAGCCGCCACGCTTGTGGGAGCGGCGGACAGGGGGATAAATGGCGCGACGGTGAATCCTGAGCCTATGCCAGGACGCTGCAACACGGACTGCAGAGACTGGGAAGTCGCGGAGATTCCGCACACCGCGAGGCAAAGCGTTGGGTAAAACAACCAACTCAACAAGTACACATTGATTCGGCGCACCATCTCTAACCTCCGAAACTCAACAGTTGAGAGTCCGCAGCAGTATTAGGAAATTTCTACGCTGGCAGCAGACAGACCCACCACTTCCGAAAACAACATCGGGATCGCTGCTACCTCAAAAAGATGTGAATGACCCCAAGAGGACTATTACAACCGCTCGGAACGCTGGGGAGTGCCGAGAAAAAAGCGAACCGAACCTTTGCTCAACCTTACTCGCGACGTCCTGCACCCATGCTAAATCTTCGCTGATTGCTCCCCGCAATCGCAATTTAGTCGTCTAGCTTCGTATGTCGCTCGACCCGGGTGGATTGTAGGCTGGCCTTTTGAAAAAAGTCAAGCATTTTTGAGTTGAGTGTTTTCAGACGCGCGTATGAATGCTCTACTCTTCACGTTATCGCCAGTCGGTCACGACCCAGTTTCCATTCTTCTTCGCAAGGGCGAATCTTTGACTCTGCGAAGTTGGAGGGGCGCCTCCGGGAATGAGGATTGTAATGGTGCAGGACCATGAGGCGGTATCGCCCGTGATGGAGAGCCCGGAAGGAGGGCAGCTTTGTGTGATCTTGGCCTTCGAGGTGCTTTTGTCTTTGAACAAATCATTCCATCTCTTCATGTCTTTAGGCGGCATGGTCGGCCACACGGCCTGCATGCGCGCCACATCGTGTGCGCTTAAGGCGGCGCTGAAGCTCGTGACGACTGTCTGCACCAGCGACTGATCTGAAGGCTGCGGCGGAGGCTGCGGCGGAGGCGGTTGTTGTTGCTGCGGTTGAGGCTGCGGGGGCGCCTTCGGTATCACAGTGATCGAAACTTGCTGCGTCTGTGTGCCGCCGTCCCCTGTAGCTGTGAGGACATAGGTGGTGTCCTTTTCGGGGCTGACGGTTTTATCTCCGTTAGCGCTCACCCCTCCCACGCCGTTGTTGATCGAAACCTGGCTGGCGTTAGCCGTTCTCCACGTCAGCGTCACCGAATTGCCCTCCTCTACCGTGGGGCTGCTCGACGAGAAGATGACCGTGGGCGGCGCGTGGGTTACCACCACCACCGGGCTCAGTAGGACGGTGAAATCTTTTTTCTCTCCGGCTGTAATGGCGAACTCCTGGATGGAGTTCTGATAGCCATTCAGGCTGAGTTGCAGGGTGTGTGAGCCCGGCTTGACTTGCACGATGTGCACGATGAGAGTTCCGTGGGCGTCCACGTTGCCCTGAGGAACAGAGTCGATGCTGACCGCCGCATTGGGCTGCGAGTGAATGGTCAGCCAGGCGTCGGTGGGCGTCGGAGTGACCTGACCGGGAATCTTCGTCATTTGGCACTGCACCTGCGCCTGCTCGCCGGCCTTGATAGTGACCGTTACCGGCGGACACTCGGTATATCCCGCCTTGGAAAGGAAGATTTTGTGCTCGCCGGGATCGAGCGAGATGCTGGCGGTTCCATCGGGCAGTGTGAACCCCTTGGTGTTGGTCGGCTTGTCGACGTCGATCTCGATCTCTTCTGCGTTGCCCTTGACCAGCAGGGTCCCCGTAGATTCGCCCTGCTCCTGTGGCACCGGGAGTGGCTGCGGCTGCGGCGGGGCCTGCTTGCCTCGAAAGAGAAAGACCGCGATTACGGCCAGCAAAACTATCGCTACTCCGCCGGCGATGAGCGGAATAAGCAGTTTGTTCCGCGGCGCTGCCTCCTTGACGGCCCCTGGAACATTCACGGCTGGCACTCGGCCCGCAGTTTTGCGGGTCACAGGTTTCGCCGCCTCAGTGTTGAGCCTCTTCCAGTCAGCCTGCTGCGCGGCGCCGGCGAACTCGAACCACTCGGCGCTGGATTTGAGCGCTGCAACTGCGGCGGCCGGATCGTTGTCGAGCAGCGCGGCGCGGGCTTCCTCGACGGATTTCGCGACGGCATCGTTGGCACGCTGCGCGCGGCGGGATTCCACGCCGGCCACTGCCTTTGAGAGTTGGGGTGTGTCTCCCCAGGCGCGCTGGACTTTCTGCAGCGACTCAATCGCGGCCTGAAAACTGCCAAGCTCCGAGGCCGTTGCGGCCGCGGCGAGTGCGGATTCCGTGGTTTCTTTGCGAGTTTTCTCGGCGCGGATCTCGGCGAGCAGTGCGTTTTGAGGCGAACCGGCCGCGTTCGTTG
>Ga0181538_10001282_pt1 | contig 28385 bp, 23 predicted proteins | sample PEATcosm2014_Bin_40_FD_119773 | JGI IMG/M metagenome (GOLD analysis project Ga0181538, IMG submission 119773) | Peatland microbial communities from MTU Mesocosm Facility, Houghton, MI, USA - PEATcosm2014_Bin23_30_metaG | ecosystem: Environmental > Terrestrial > Soil > Wetlands > Peat | place... | reverse complement strand
TGCTTGTTCTGGTAGTCGATAGCCAGGATGGACTGACTCCGCTCGATCAAGAACTGGCGCGGCTTCTTCGCAGCACGGGGAAGCCCTTCGTGGTGGCAGTCAACAAGGTTGATTCGCAGATGCAGGAGCCGCTGGCGGGCACATTTTATTCGCTGGGTGTTCCGGTGTTCCCGATCGCTGCGGAACACGGCACCGGCGTGGACGATCTGCTGGATGCCGCTCTGGATCAGTTTTATGGCAAGGGGGCAGCAGCCGGAGTCACGCAGCAAGTTCCTGTTGAGTCTGACGACACGTCTGAGAAAGAGGCCAAGCCCATCGAGATCGCCATCATCGGGCGGCCCAACGTCGGCAAATCAACGCTGCTGAATCAATTGGCGGGCGAGGAGCGCTCTATCGTTTCGCCGATTCCCGGCACCACAATGGACAACGTGGATACCGACGTCGTGCGTGACGGGCGTACCTACCGCTTTGTGGACACCGCTGGAATTCGCCGCAAGGGCAAGACGAAACTTGTAGCGGAGAAATTAAGCGTAGTGATGGCGCGGCGAGGCCTGGAACGCGCGGACGTGGCCATTTTGGTGATTGATGGCGAACACGGCGTGACCCAAGGCGATGCCACGATTGCCAGTTATGCGGAGCAGTCGGGGCGCTCTGTAATCATTGTGGTGAACAAATGGGATCTGGCGGTAGAAGCAGCGCAGCGCGCCGCGGATGAGTCCGCCAAATCCTCGCGCGGCAAGGCGAAACGCGCCGAAGGCACTGCCCCGCCCCGCATCGTGGATAAGGGCAGATTGCTGGTCGAATATGAAGAGATGGTACAGGAAAAATTCAAATTCCTGAGCTACGCCCCCATCGTGTTTCTCTCCGCAAAAACCGGCGAGCGCATTCAGAAACTCTTCCCGTTGATCAATCATGTCGCTGCATCGCGCATCCGCAAAGTGTCTACCGGAGAATTGAACCGCTGGCTGAAGGAAGATGTGGATTTGCAACGCGCCACGAATCCCAAGGCCCGCCCGGTGCGAATCTACTATATGACCCAGGCCAAAGTCGCGCCGCCGGTGTTTCTCCTGTTCACCAACCAGAAGAAGCCCCTGCATTTCAACTTCGAGCGTTTCCTCGAGAATCAGTTGCGCGCGAAATGGGATTTCACGGGCACGCCGGTGCGCTTCGTCCAACGGTTGCGCAAGCGCGGAGAACGCTCGGCACCTCCGAGCGAAGAATGACCCGGCCTCCGGGGCCAGCCGCAGTAGATGAGCACTATCCCTTCTGGTAGACTCACACCGTAAACGCGGGTATCGCCCCCGCAAACTGAAATGAACAGCGCCGCCATTGCCGTTACAGAAGAAACGCGCCTCTACCGCATCGGCGAGGTCAGCCGGATCGCGGAGTTGAAGCCGTTTGTGCTGCGCTACTGGGAGACGGAGTTTCCCATGCTGCAGCCGGTGAAGAGTCCGCGCGGCCATCGCTTGTACCGCCAGGAAGACGTGGACCTGGTGTTGAAGATCAAGCGGTTGCTCTACGACGAAGGATTCACGATCGCCGGCGCCCGCCGCCATTTGCGGGAGTTGGCCGGGAATGGAGCTCACGGCGATTCTGCTGCCCTCGAGAGCGTGGCGCGCTGCACGGCAGAATTACCCGCTGCGCGACTCAATCGCAAACTGCTTCTGGACCTGCGGGATACGCTGCGCAGTTTCTTGACGCTGCTCGAAGGCAAGTGATACCGTTTAGATAGATGTACGCGGTCGAAATGCTTGGCCGCCGCGGTCGGGGCGTAGCGCAGTCTGGTAGCGCGCACGCTTGGGGTGCGTGAGGTCCCCGGTTCAAATCCGGGCGCCCCGACCATTTTTCTCGTGGATGAAATCCCCTGCGGCCTGCTCCTCCTATCTGTTTCAGGTCTGTCCATCCTTCGCATGACCGCTTGAAGCAAGCGCGGTTCGCTGCGCGACGCGGACAACCCCCGTATCGGATTACAATGGTAAAGATGGAGAATGCGTGCGAACGTGAAAAAACCTAGCGTGTTAGTGACGAACGACGATGGATACCAGGCGGCAGGCTTGCGCGCGTTGGCGGAGGAATTGAAGGAATTTGCGCACGTGACCATCGTGGCGCCCAGTTGGGAACGCAGCGGGGCGGCGCAATCGTTGACGCTGCGCCAACCCATCGTCTGCCACAGGATTGCGGAGCACGAGTGGGCCGTTGACGGCACGCCCGCGGATTGTGTGATCGTCGCGCTGCACAAATTGCTTCCAGAACAGCCGCAACTCGTTATCTCCGGCATCAATCACGGCGCAAACTTGGGCGAGAACGTGTATTACTCGGGAACGGTAGGAGCCGCTCGCGAAGCTGTGATCCATCATGTGCCCGGACTGGCGGTGTCGCTCTGTTCCAAGAAAGTGAACGCGGATTTTGCGCCAACAGCACGCCTCACAAAACAAACGGCGAAGCTCATCCTCAGCGAAGGCTTGCCGGAGCAGGTTCTGCTCAACATCAATGTTCCAGACGGCTGGAAGGGCGCGGCGCGTTTTACGCGGCAATCCAGGAAAATCACGCGCACCGTCTTGCGCGAAGGTGAGGACCCCAGGGGCGTACCATATTTCTGGCTGAGCGAGCAACGCATCGACCGGGACATGGAACTCGACGCCGATTCCGATTACGCCGCGATTTTTGCCGGCGATGCGTCCGTAACCCCGCTGCACTTGGACCCCACGCATGCGGAGTCGTTGAACCACTTGTCGCATTGGGCGGCCAAACTGGGCAAATCGTAACCAACCAATTTCCTTGCCCTCCGGCCAGAATTGGTTAGGATGGCCGTACGATGACAACCTCCACGACCTATGATGTTGTGGTTGTTGGCGCGGGCGTTTTCGGCGCGTGGACAGCCTGGCACCTGGCCAATCGGAAGCAGCGCGTCCTGATTGTCGATTCCTACGGCGTAGCGCACTCGCGAGCAAGTTCCGGCGGCGAGAGCCGCATCATCCGTATGGGCTACGGTACGGATGAAATTTACACGCGGTGGTCGCAACGCTCCTTGGCGCAATGGAAAGAGCTATCCGCTGCAAGCGGCCCGCCTCTTTTTCATCCCACAGGCGTTCTCTGGCTAGCAGGCGAAGATGACACGCGGCTACGCGAATCCGCGGCCACGCTGAAGCGCTGTGGCATTCGCCACGATGTGCTGGAACTCGCGACGCTTGAAGGTCGCTACCCTCAGATAAATTTCGCCGGTGTCTCGCGAGGTCTGCTGGAGCCCGAAAGTGGCGTGTTGCTGGCAAGGCGCGCGGTTGCAAGTGTCCTCGAAGAAGCCAGCTGGCGCAGGGCGCGATTTATGATGGCGCATATCCTGCCACTCCAAGGGGACAAGCCGCTCCATTACATCGAGGCTGCCAACGGCGAACGATTTTCCGCCAAACAATTCGTCTTTGCCTGCGGGCCGTGGCTCGGCAAAGTGTTCCCCGAACTCCTCGGCCCGCGCATTTTCCCCACCCGCCAGGAAGTTTTTTTCTTTGCTTCTCCTCCGGGAGACGCGCGCTTCGCGCCTCCCACACTGCCCACATGGTTCTTCCAAGCCGATGATGTCTACGGTATGCCGGACATTGAGTCGCGTGGCCTGAAACTCGCTTGCGACACCCATGGCCAACAGGTCGATCCCGATACGCAATCCCGGCTGGCTAGCCCAGAAGGGGCCGCATGGGCACGTGAATATATTGCCCGCCGCTTCCCCGCTCTGAAAGATGCTCCGATTGTGGAAACGCGCGTCTGCCAGTATGAGAACACCTCGAATGGCGATTTTCTCATCGACTGCCACCCCGACATTCCCAACGTTTGGCTTGCCGGGGGAGGCTCCGGCCACGGTTTCAAACATGGCCCCGCGTTTGGCGAATATCTGGCTGGCCGGCTTTGCGGCGAATTGTCGGAAGAACCCCGGTTTTCCCTGGCCAGCAAGGCTACGCAGCAGAATCGCACGGTATATTAAGGAGGTTGACAATTCCCGCGAAACTTTCCCGCGTGGAATGCGTCCTTCACATTAGTAGGGGATGACACTCGAAGTCTGTCCAAAGCGGTTTTGTACCTGTCTGGTAAGGAGGAATCATGCAAGGTAATCGAAGGGGAGCCGCCTGCACTGTGTTGTCGCTGCTCCTGTTGACTCTGGTCGCCGCTATGCCACGTCGTGCGGCCGCCGCACCGGATGAATTCCACGTTCCCGTGGAGTACTACAAGTTGCCGAACGGTCTTCGCGTGGTCCTCTCGCCAGACCATACCGCGCCAACAGTTTGCGTTGGCGTGTACTACCACATCGGCTTCCGGATTGAGCCGCGCGATCGCACCGGCTTTGCGCATCTGTTTGAACACATGATGTTCCAGGGCTCGCAGAATCTCGGCAAGATGGAGTTCATCAAGCTGGTGCAATCGAACGGCGGCATCCTTAATGGCTCCACGCGCTTCGATTTTACAAATTATTTTGAAGTGACGCCCTCCAATAAGCTGGAGACCGTCCTTTGGGCGGAATCCGACCGCATGAACGGGCTGGCCGTGACGGATGACAACCTAAAAAACCAACAGGGAGTCGTCGGCAACGAGGTAAAAGTCGCTGTTTTGAATGCGCCTTATGGTGGCTTCCCGTGGATTGACTTGCCGATGGCCGCGAACACCAACTGGTACAATGCGCACAATTTTTATGGCGATCTTTCCGATATCGAAGCCGCCAAGCTTCCCGAGGTAAAAAAGTTCTTTGACACTTACTACGCTCCAAACAACGCTGTGTTGGCCATCGTCGGCGATTTCGATCCTGCGGAAGCAAAGACATTCGTCGAGAAGTATTTTGGACCGATCAAGGCTTCACAACTTCCGCCGCAGCCCAATTTGACCGAACCGCGCCAGGAAAAAGAAAAACAGGTAACCCGCAAAGACCCGCTGGCGCCGCGGCCCGCCATCGCCGTCGGTTATCACATGCCCGAACGCAATACACCTGAATATTACGCCATGGGTTTGCTGATGGAGATGTTGATCCAGGGCGACGATGGACTCTTTCGCCAGGAACTCGTACAGAAGCGCGGCCTGACAGACAGCGTCGATGGCGGCATCAATCTCTTAGGTAACATGTACGATTACCAGGGGCCCATGCTGTTCTCCGCGAATCTCCAGTTCGACACGACCACGAAGCCAGAGACGATCCTCTCCGCGATCGATACGGTAGTTGAACCGCTGCGCAGCAAGCCGGTTGACCAAAAAACTCTTGACCGCGCGATGGTCAAACTCCGCTCCGATCTTTACGACACCATGGGAGAATTCAGCGGCTTTGGCCTCATGGACCTGTTGGCCAGCTTTGCCTTGTTTGACGACGATCCCGGTCGCGTGAATTCCCTGGTTCCGGAGTTTCGCAAAGTCACTCCCGAAATCCTCCAGAAAACCGCACAGGAGTACCTGCGTCCCACCAATCGCACCGTAGTGTTGCTGGAACCTGGGCAAACCGCCGCCGGAACGCCAGCGAAGAACCAGTAGGAAAGGAGAACTCACATGAAAAAGACAATCGTGCAATTGAGCGTGCTGGTTCTGATGGGAACAATACTGGGGACGGCGCCCGCGTACGCGCAGAAACAAACGCCCCCGGAAGGCGGGCAGGCAAAGTCCTTCAATCTCCCAGCCAGCGAGACGTATTCGTTGTCGAACGGCATGAAGGTCACACTCGTTCCTTACGGGATCATCCCAAAGGCCGCTGTAAGCATCGCTCTCGATGCCGGCAGCCTGAACGAGCGTCGGGATCGCATCGGTGTTTCTGATCTTTCTGGTGACCTCTTTAAGGAAGGCACGGCAACGCTCACTTCGCAGCAACTTGCGGAGAACGCAGCGCGCATGGGAAGCACGCTGCAAGTCAGCATCGGTTCTGACCAGAGCGAGTTCAGCATGGATGTGCTCCAGGAATTTGCTCCGGACGCCGTTCGGCTTTTGGGAGACGTGCTGCAGCATCCGCGTTTTCCTGAATCCGAAGTGGCGCGCTTGAAGAACGACCTTCAGAGGCGCATTGCCACCGAACTCGCCGAACCGCAGACCGTCGCTGACATCCGTTTCCGGAAGCTGCTGTACGGTGACCATCCCTACGGAACCATTCTGCCTACCGATGAGGATGCAAAGAAGCTCACGCTGCAGGATGTAAGAGAGTTTTATAATGCAAACTTCGGCGCACAACGCGCACACGTTTATGTTGCGGGGAAATTCGATGCGGCAGCGGTAAAGAAAGCTATCGCCGAAACCTTCGAGAATTGGGCCAATGGGCCGGCGAAGTTGGAAAATGTCCCCTCACCGAAGCCGAATCACGTGCTGGATCTGACCGACCGTCCCGACGCACCTCAATCTACCCTGGTCCTGGGCCTGCCCGTGCCTGGGCCAGGCACTCCGGATGCGATTTCCTTGAGCGTGACCAATGCTCTTCTGGGTGGCTCATTCAACTCGCGAATCACCGCCAACATCCGCGAGCAGAAAGGCTATACCTATTCCCCATACAGCGAAATCTCGCGGCACTTTCACACCGCGTATTGGGCACAGCATGCCGATGTCACCACGCAATTCACCGGGCCTTCGCTGAATGAAATCTTTGGTGAAATCGAACGCTTGCAGAAGGAACCCCCCTCTGCCCTCGAACTGAAGGGCATTCAGAGCTACCTCTCTGGAGTTTTCGTCATTCAGAATTCCAGCCGTGACGCTCTCATCGGCCAACTGCAATACGTTGATTTTCAGGGGCTAGGCGGCGACTACCTGAAAAACTATGTGCCCAGGGTCAATGCGGTGACCACTGCCGACGTGCAGAAGATGACCGAAAAATACATCAAGCCGGAAGAGATGACCATCGTCGTAGTGGGGGACGAAGCGAAAATATTGGACCAGCTCGCGCCCTTCACTCCCGCGAAATAGGCCGTGCCCTAACCCTTCTTCAATCGGCGGCGGGAACTTTCGGCGGGTTTGCTGACGGCTTTCCGCCGCGCTTTTTCTTCGTACAAATCCTGGTCGGCTTCCGCCAGCAAGCGTTCCACACGCTCGCCTTCCCCATGATAGATGGAGATGCCTATGCTCGCGGAGATGGGTGGTTCTTCCTGATCGGAGGCCAAAGTTTCGCGAATGCGCTGAGCAACGCGCTGTGCTTCTTCATCGCGCGCTTCCGGCAACACCACGGCAAATTCGTCGCCACCGTAACGCGCAGCGGTGTCAATCGCACGGCAATAAAAACGCAAAATATCCGCGATGCGGCAAAGGGCACGGCTGCCAACCAGATGCCCGTAGGTGTCGTTAATTTTCTTCAGTCCATCAAGGTCCAGCAGGAGTACCGCAAACGGGCGCCCCGTGCGGAGTGTGCGCTCGGTTTCCGTATCCAGGACGTCGAGCAGTTTGCGGTAGTTGGCCAGGCCGGTTAGCGGATCGCTGGCCGCCAGGTGGCGGACCTTTTCAAAAACATGGGCGCTGTCAAGGAGCGCGCCTCCCAACAGAACGGTGTAGCTGATCACGTTCAAGGCTTGCGCAAAGACGAAGGGACCGTCCAGCAGTTTCTCCGATTGGCACGCGGCAAGCTGGGCGGCAAGATTGAGCCAGACCGCGCGAAAGATCGAGCGGTCAAACGCGGAATCCACCAGGTATTGCCGCTTGCTGTAACCCAGCAGTGCCACAAGAAAAATGACCGCGGGCAAAATCTGCAGGGGATTGGGAACGATGGAGTTTGGGTGGCGCGAAGCCTCCGGAGGCAGCTTCCGCAAAGCCGCCGTAATCAGATACGTCAATGCCAGGACGCCAAACAGCGAGCCCGCGATTTCCAGTTTTGGATGCCGCGAACGGGGCAGAAAGTGTTCCACCACGAGCGCCGCGACAAATAAAATCGCCAGTAGCAGCCGGCTGATCCACCAAGCTGCGGGCGCCCAGCTGAACCACTGTTGCGGCTCATGCATCAACTGGAAGAAGAGAACGCTGGAAGCAGTCAGCGTTGCGCCGGATAGAAGGAAGCCAGACCCTAGAATCAGCGAAATACGGTCCTGGGTGCCCTGAAAGCGCACCAGTGTCACGGCGGCAAAAACAAACGCAAAAAGCCCCGTTGTGATTTGGAGATAGCCCTGGAGCGTCGGGTCGGGCCAAACGGGGACCAGCCGCAGCCAATACGCTGCCACGAAAATCAACAGGAAGCCGCCCACGTGGAGCATCAACCGTTGAAGTTGCCGGTGATCGAAATTAAGGGCAAGGTCGCCCATTCTGCATCCTTTTGGACTGCCGCAAACCCGTAAACACTTCTTTAATCTTTATTAGAAGCGATTCTGGCGCCGGGCGTTGCGCTTGAAAAGTTCTCCTGTGAGCCAAAAGATACCGTCTGTGGAAAGGCCGGGGACTGTACTACAGGACAGGGTGTTGGGGAGCGCGGCGCGTCTCGCAGTAGCTGCTGTCGCCCGAACCACCTGCGTAGCCCTCTGTGCAGCAGGCCATTTTGCGCGCACGTGGGCGAGTGTTTTCGGCGGTGGGACACAAAAATAGAGCTTGCGCCGGGCGCCGGCCTTCCGCAATATAGCTTTTATTGAATCGTTTGAATGCGCGAGGCTCTCTTGCCCACCCTCACCACTGAATCGAGGAAAATGGCCTGCAAGTGGCAAACTTCTCGTGTGGCACAAAACTTTGCCGGGATCCTCTTTCGCAAGAATAACAACCTGCTGCCGGAACTAGCGCTGGACGGCCCGGAATTTGCACGATACGCTGTCAGCGCCATTCCTGCCCATCTCTTGGTAACAGCAGTTGGCTTGCGCAGAGGGTTCAGCCCTGACGCGCAGAAAAATCTCACACCTGCCGTGGTTCTTTCTTGCAAGGAGAACCCTCCGGCAAAAAGGAGCGGTGCTTGAGCACGGAGGCCAGCACCACAGCCGCGGGACCTCGCCTGCGGCGTACCCTCACTCTTCGAGACCTGATCCTCTACGGCATCATTGTCATCCAGCCCGTCGCGCCGATGTCCGTCTTCGGCGTGCTTAGTAACCGCGGCCACGGACACGTTGTCACCGCCATTCTGATTGCCATGGTGGCCATGCTTTTCACCGGCATCAGCTACGGCCGCATGGCACGCGTTTATCCCAGCGCTGGTTCAGCCTTCACCTATGTGGCGCAGGAGGTCAATCCCTTTTGGGGTTACGTCACCGGGTGGAGCATGGTCATGGACTACATGCTGAACCCGCTGATCTGCACCATCTGGTGCGCGGAGCAGACGCACCAGTTCGCTCCCGGCGTCCCCTTGTGGGGCTGGAAGATTTTCTTCGCCCTGGTGTTCACACTTCTGAATATTCAGGGAATCAAGACTTCAGCGCGCATCAATACCATCATGGCGATTTTCATGGGTGCGGTTGTCGCGGTCATTTTTGCCGCCGCCGCGCGCTATATTTTGGGCCATCCGCATACCGAGGCGGGCTTCTTCACCAGGCCCTTCTACGATCCGCGGACATTCACGTATGGCGGCCTGTTTGGCTGCACCTCGATTGCGGTGCTCACGTATATCGGGTTCGACGGTATTTCCACGCTCTCAGAGGAAGCCGAGAATCCGCGGCGAAATATATTGCTCGCAACGGTGATGACCTGCCTGGTCATCGGCTTGCTCTCCGCCGTTGAAGTGTACGTCGCGCAACTTATCTGGCCAGCCGTGGAAAAATTCCCCGACCTGGATACGGCCTACGTTTACGTAGCGGCACGCGCGTGGGCGCCATTGTTCCCCATTGTCGGCTTCACACTGCTACTGGCCAATTTCGGTTCCGGAATGGGCGCGCAGATTGGCGCGGCGCGGCTGCTGTACGGCATGGGGCGAAGCAATGCCCTTCCCAAATCATTTTTTGGAGTAGTGGACGAGCGCCACCGCGTTCCACGCAATAACGTTGTATTCGTTGGCGCTGTGGCCCTGGCCGGCGCGTTTCTCCTCTCCTACGAGCGCGGAGCAGAAATGCTGAACTTCGGCGCCTTGATCGCCTTCATGGGCGTCAACGTCGCGGCCTTTCTTCGCTACTATGTCCGCGCAAAGGAAAAGAAGCTGACCAATCTGGTCCCGCCTGTGCTGGGTTTTGTGATTTGCTTGGCGCTTTGGCTGAATCTTAGCCGTCCCGCCTGGATTTATGGTTTCATCTGGATGGCAGCTGGCGTCCTTTTCGGCGTCTGGAAGACCAGGGGCTTCCGGGAACAGCTTTCGTTTGAAGTGCCTCCCGAGGAATAATCCCAGGTAGCACGTTGGATTCGGTCGAGGAAGGGACCACTGTGAAACACACTCAGGGGAAACCCCGGCTCATCACCATGCGAGACGTTGCCAAAGCCAGTGGCTTTTCGCCCGCTACCGTCTCCATTGTCCTTAATAACGCCCCTCTGGCACGTTACATCGCCGCCACAACTCGCAAGCGCATCGAAGAAACGGCCAAGCGCCTTGGCTATCGCCCCAACGTCATGGCGCGCTTCCTTCGCAGCAGGCGCAGCCAGAGCATCGGCGTAATGTTGTTCGATGTCACCGACCCATTCTGCACTCCCATTTTGCGCGGCATCGAAAATGGACTTTATCCCTTGGGCTACCTGCCGATTTTTGCGGACGCCCACAACCAGCGCGATCGCTTTGAGCGTTACCTGGAGATGCTCCTGGAACGCCACGTGGACGGCCTGATCGTGGTCGCCAATTGGCTGCTGGTTGACATCCACGTGCTGGCGGATCTCAACAAGCGGGAAATCCCTGCTGCCACCATTGGCTGGGAACTTCCTGGCAACCATGTGAGTTCGGTGATGGTGGATAACGAAGCGGGTGGGCGGCTGGCGCTCGAACATCTCTACCAGTTGGGCCACCGGCGCATTGCCGTAATCCGTGGGCCCAAACGCCTGATTGACTCCGCTCCTCGCTGGCGCGGTATTCAGAAATTTGCGCAGTCCGTGAAACTCAAGCTCGATTCAAGCCTGGAATTGCAACTCCCCGACGTCTTCGATCCCAACGCGAGTTTCGAGCACGGTTTCCGCTTGACGGACGAGCTGCTGCGCGACAAGAAAAAGTTTACGGCAATTTTGGCTTTCGACGACATCACCGCGCTTGGCGCCATTCGTGCACTGGCCAAGGCTGGCATTCGCGTTCCGGAAGATTGTTCGGTGACCGGCTTTGACGATGTCGCCATTGCCGGGCTTTCCGCGCCTTCTCTCACCACGGTGCGCCAACCCCTGGAAACAATGGGCAACGTTGCCGTCAACATTGTGATGGACGCGATCAAAGCCGGCCACGAAAACCGCGATTGGTCGATCGTTTCCCAGAAGCTGCATCCCGAGCTGGTGATGCGCGAATCAACGCGGTCAATTTAGCCGCAACACGTCTGCGAATCAGTGGATCGTCACTGCGTCAACGTTGAATCCATCCACCGTTAACTCCGGTTTCCCTTCACCGAGATCGCTTCTCCGCGCGTGCACGGACACTTCCCGCTTTTCCCCCGGCAACAGGCAGAGGTAGTTGTCTTCCCAAAAGACGGGCAAAATCTCCGCGCCATCCTTTGCTTTTGCCAGACGCAGACGCACCAGGAACGCCAGGCCCGGCCCAGGATTCTCAACGGTCACGTGAGCGGCAAACTCCTCCCCGCCCTCCTGCCGCTTCATGGAAGCCTTCACCGCGGCCTTAGGCAGATTCTGTAATCCGCTCAAATCGGCATAGGAACTCAGCGGCGTCGCGTACCACTCCGTTTTGTCAAAATCCAACACGTCCGGTTTGGTGGATAACCAGTAGAAATTCCGGCTGAGCAACTTGCCCGAAGGCCCGAAGAGCTGCAAGTTCAGGAAATAAGTGACATTCCCTGCGGGCGGTTCCGGCACCGCGAACACCTTTGTCACTCCATCTGCCGCCACGTCCGCTGATCCGTCCTTTGTGAACAACTCTTTCATGGAAACGTCATACAGCTTGGCGACAACCTTCAGCCCCTTCTCGGCCTCCTGTGTGCCGTTCACGATGGTGATGCTACGATCGTCGTAAGAAAATTGAACGTGCACGGGTTCCAGCGCCTTCTTGGTCCCGAAATATCCACCCGCGGGCCGCAGCGAGTTATCGTACAAATGCCAGATCAGCCCCGGCCACGAGTTGTTCAGCATCCACTGGATTACGCCCGTGGCCTTGTACTTGTTCTGGCCGAACGCTTCAAACATCGCTCGCTCGCCATCATATGTCGTGGCCTGCGACTTCCACGCATAGTCGCTGGCGTCCTTCGCCTTTCCGTAGCGCTCTTCCAGTGCCCGCGTGTACGTCTGAATATTCTTGAATTGGCCGCCGCCCGAGTGAAAATCCCAAACTTCGTTGATGGGCCACAGTTTGTCTGCCGGAAGAAAACTCTTGAGCCCTTCCAGCGGCGGCACCGCCGGACCCGGGCTCGTTTCCGTGTTGAATCCGAAAGCTCCGCCCGCTTTCTTATCCAAGAGCCAGTAGTTGGGTGAAACGTAATCGTATGGCCCGGTCATTTTCACGCCCGTATCGCCAGTGACATCCGTTTTCTTCGCGGTCGCCGACGAAATCACGGGTTTTGGCCAGTTCGTCGTCTTCTCGACCTCTATATAAGCTTGCTCGCGCTCTGTTGGCGGTGGATTATCGCTTCCGTTCAGCCACACAAACACGCTGGGATGGCTGCGAAGGCGCAGCATCTGGGCGCGTAGCGATTCCACCGAAACATGCCTGTTCTCATCGCCCCACTTGTCCCACTTTTCCCAAGCGTCGCAGCAGCACCAACCCGCCATCACCAGGATGCCGTCGCGGTCGGCACGCTCAAAAAACGAATCGTCCTCTAGCTTGCCTTCCAGGCGAATGGTGTTGAGTCCCATCTCCTTCACGTAGCGAAACTCCGCTTCACGCCGCTTCTGGTCCACGCGCAGCATCATGTCTGGCGTCCAGCCTCCCCCTCGGATCAGAACCGGTTTGCCGTTGACCTTGAACAACCGCGATCCATCCGCCGTGATTTCCGAGTCCATCTGGACGATCCCAAAGGGCAAGTTGACGGCGTCCGAAATGCCTTCGTGTTCGATGGTAAATTCCAACGACAGCTTGTGCAGGAACGGCTCTCCCATTTGATAGGGCCACCAAAGTTTCGGATGTGCCACGCGTAGCGCCGCAACGTTGTCCGATGAAACCACGACTTCACGGGTTTCCTTCGCCGCCAGTTCCACGGCTTGCGAAAATTCAATGGGTGAGGATTCGCCGGTGATTTTTCCCCGAAGCGTTCCTTTGACTGCGGCATCCGTGGCATTCTGAAGTTCCGCGCGCACGCTCAGGCGTGCCTCATCTGCCGCGGGAAGATTCAGCCGGGTGTCCACAAACGGGTAGCGCACGGCCACCGGCCCTCTCTCCTTCAATACGACTTCCTGCCACAGCCCCATGTCCTTGTCGGGAGGCGCGGGATTCCAGTCCACAAAGGTAATCCCCAATTCCCCTGCTTTGGGGGCGGATATCGCCAGCGCGATCACGTTCTTGCCCCCTGGATGGACAAACGACGTCACGTTAAAAAGGAATCGTCGGAACGCTCCCACCACTTCGTCCGATCCGGCCAGCTTCTTGCCGTTGATCCAAATTTCCGCGCGATAGTTGATCCCGTGAAAACCCATCCACAGGGTGCGTCCCTTCAAACGCTTTGGAACCTCGAATTCTGTGCGGTACCACCACGGCACGGCGTACGGGCTATTCGCCGGCATTTCTATATTGGAAAACTCCCCGCCAATGGGGTACTCCACGCCGGGCACCTCGCGCAGGTTCATGCCGAAGAAGGGATCCTTGTAGACACCGTTCTCTACGAGCACCGCGAAAACCGTTTTTGGCGCTGACGTCTTGTACCACCCCGAGGTATCAAATCCCTCCGTAGATACCTTTTCCCCTCCGCCATTCACTTTCGCCGATGACTGCACCATCCAGCCATCCCGCAGCGTGACCTCCTCCGCCCCGCGTGCCGCAGGCAGGCAAGCCGCCGCCATCGCTACAATCACAAAAACGCGCGCCAGCGTATTGATGCGCATTCGCCGAATCAGAGAATTCTGCATGATTGCCTCCGCCTTCTCCGGACCTTCACTCGATTGAGAAAATTCCTTGTTTAAATCGTTTGATGAGCAGGCCATTCCACTAAAGTGCCGTTTCCGTTGCAGTCTAGCCCTTGGCGCCTCTCCAGGCAAGTGCACGCGTGCAAAAAAAAGCGCCCCGGTCAATCCGAGGCGCCTTTTGCCATTGAAAGATCTGCAGTTTATGCGCCGGGGGGAATGAACACGGCCGCTGGGACTTCGAATTCCACATCGGGAATTTGTGACTTCACTTTCACGCTTTGGTACTTCCCTTTTGTTCCTCCCGAGCCCGTGAAGCTCAGCAGGTATTGGTTGCTGAGATGCATCGCGATTTCGTCCAGGTATGGCCGCAATGTGACCGGCGTGCTGGTTCCCAGGAAATACGACTCTGCGCCAGTGTCATCCGACATTTTGCCGAGATTGTTCTGGGCATTGGTCACGTAATAGAAGCTCTGGCCATGGTGTCCCGCACTCGGATAATAGATGGACCAGATGTTGGTGTTCTGCCGTTCCGCCCTTTCCGTCACGCTGTCAAGATCCGGGTAGAAAGGGCCTGACCTCGCTCCCCGGAAGAAATCAATTCCTGAGGAGATCAACAGGATGGAACGCCGGGGGCCCGTTTGCGGCCAGCGCTTGAGCATATCCAGGGTTCCCAGGTAGGGACTGGAACCGATCGCACCCCCGCCAAGGGGAATGCGAAGAGCCTTCGCGGCCAATTCATGATCCGTGGTGAAATCCTGCGCTATTTGCGTTTCGTTGTTGCGGATGTAACCCACCGCGATGTGAGTGGTAGCCGGCTGGCTCGCAATGAATGCTTTGAGGTCATTCCACTGGCTGGCTGCTTCATTTTGAATGGAATCGTCGATCAGAATCGCCAGAAACAGGTTGTCGTCCTTTTTCCAGTCGGTGATTTGCTTGCGTTCCTTGCCTGTAAAAAACTGGATATCATCCTTGGCAATCGTTGGCGCTCCCGCTTTTTTCCCGACCGCTGTTACTGTGAACGTTGCTGTGCCGGAAGCGGCCGCCTTGGTCTGTGCCTGGACGAACCCAACGGCAAAAAACAAAATTGCTCCGAACAACACCGCCAACTTCTTCGTCGTGCAATGGTGTTTCATACTCGTTCTCCTCATTCCTTTTGCTTCGTGCTTCTCTCTCTGCTGTTAGATGCAACTTGCAGCCCTTCGCGTATATCGCTAGTGCGTCTGAAATGTCAGCTTTTTCGGATTTTGACGCCGCTCGCAGGGCATCCCCCGTAACCAATTCCGCATCACTTTTTCACCTCCTGTTCATGGCTTCTCGGAGCTTACGCTACCCTCGTAATAGATGCCTTCTGCAATCCCATTCCCATCCCCTGCGGGCCGCAGGGATTCCGGCGATGCCGTGCCGGCAAGCGGTTTGTGGATTTACAAACCGTGGCTTGATCTTCTCGTCGGCTGCGGCGCCTGGTCTGCGCCGCTCCTGCTGCTAACGGCGTATGTTGCCAGTTCGCGGACCGCCGCATGGTCCTTCGCTTTTTATCTGCTCGCCTTGCTCTTCAACTATCCGCACTTCATGGCCACCGTTTATCGTGCCTATCACTCCTACGATGAATTCACGAAGTACCGCTTTTTTACAGTTCATGTTGCGCTGCTGCTCGCGCTTACCGGCCTCATAGCTCATCTCTGGTATCCGCTTTTGCCCTGGATCTTCACGCTGTACATCTGCTGGAGCCCCTGGCATTACGCCGGCCAGAACTTTGGCTTATTGATGATGTTCGCCCGCCGCGCGGGGCTTTCTCCTACCGACGGCGAACGTCACGCTTTGCATCTTTCTTTCATCGCTTCATACCTCCTTCTCCTCTTCAGCTTCCACACCGGTCCTTCCGGGGATCCACTCATTCTTTCGCTGGACCTCCCCGCGCCGTTCACGTTGCCTGTCAGGGCCATGCTCGCCGTATTCTTCCTGGCCGCCAGTGCGTGGGCGCTCTTTTCGCTTTCCCGTCGTGGTTCCTGGAAAAGCCTTCTCCCATCGGCCACGCTGGTCGTCACACAATTCCTGTGGTTCCTTCTGCCTGCGATCATCGAATTGCTCAGCGGCAAGGAAGTACCGCAGACGCGCTATTCCAGCGGCATCCTGGCCATCCTACATTCCGCGCAATATCTTTGGATCACCAGCTATTACCAAGGGAAGGAGGCCCGCGCCGCCGGGAACTCTTCCTGGAGCTTCCCCCGCTATCTACTTATGCTCGTTGCGGGGGGAATCGCACTCTTCATTCCCGGACCTTGGATCGTCAGCCGCGTATTCCACGCCGATTTTGCCGCCAGTTTTCTTACCTTTACGGCGCTCGTTAATCTGCATCATTTCATACTCGATGGCGCCATCTGGAAGCTTCGCGATTCGCGTATCGCTTCGCTTCTTCTGAATGAACGCAGATCTGGCGAAGAAGTTGCGGCCGACTCGCATAATTCCATTGCCGGCGCATTTCACTGGCTCGCGGGTACTAGTCCGGTGGCGCGTGCACTGCGCATCGCCACGGTCCTCCTTCTGCTCCTCTGGGGTGGCGTCGATGGGCTTCATTTTTATTGGGCCAATGTTTCCGCAAACTTCTCTTCGCTGCGCCGCGCCGCCGCCTTGAACCCCAACGACAGTTCCCTCCAGTCACACCTCGCGCTGGCTGCCGAAGCTGCGGGAGATCGTGATGCTGCCCTGGCCGCGTTGAAGAATGCGGCGGAAGCGAATCCGCGCAATCTTTCCCTGCAACAAGCGTACGCGCGTGGGCTTATCGTCGCCGGCCGCTATGCGGAGGCGTATGCCTTCTATCGGCAACTCCTTGCTGGTTCACCCGATAACGTGGATGCGCTGGTGAATTATGGTCTTCTGGCAAATCGCCTGGGTCATGACGCGGAGGCCATGGACAGCTGGCAGCGCGCAGTCGAAGAGGACCCGGCGCAAACCAACGCCCAACTCTATCTGGCGCAAGCGCTCACCCAACAGGGCGAAGTGCAGGCCGCCGCGCGCCACTATCGCACCTATCTCGAGGTTGTTTCCAAGCACCCCGCGGAGCATGTCAACGAGAGGCCCGCCGTAATTTCGGCGCTCATCAATGTTGCGGATGCGGATGCCGCTGCCAGGAAATTTGGCGAGGCGATTCAAGGCTATCAAGCCGCCGCACAGTTTGCCGCCAAGATGGGTGACACCTCACTGCAAAGCCTTGCGTTGGCGCATGCCGCCGAAGCCCAGGAAAACGCAGGCGCCATCGCGGACGCCGCGATTTCATTCCAGCAAGCCTTGCGCATCGATCAATCTTCCGGCGAAGCACTCGGTAACGCGACCGATTGGTTCAATTACGGCAAATTCCTGCAACGCCAGAAACAATCCGAGCAATTTGTTTTCGCGTGCTTCCTGATGGCGGAAGATCTGATGCGCACCACGCCGGGCGAAGAGCTATCCACCACCGCAAAAGCACGGGAAGAAAGTGAACTGCGCCTTGGCGGAGAGGCGCAATCCGCGCGCGCGCGATTTCCCCAACTCATAACGCAAGCCCTGGCTCTTACGATTTCTCGTACCCCCGCTCCATAACCTTCAATTTTTCTTTCTGTCCACATGCCCATTCCACGAATCTGGTCTAGAATGGGGCCGCGGACCCTCACCTGCCGCTTTCGCTCCTCAATGGAGGCTGAGAAGGTTCATGGCGCTGATGCGCTCGATGCTGCTCGCCGCTTCGCAAAATGTCTGGCTGCGCGAACACGCGGTGAACTATCCATTTGTCCGTCGCACGGTTTCCCGTTTCATGCCGGGCGAAGCTTTGGAGGCAGCGTTGGCCGCCGCACAGCTCTTGCGTCAGAAAAAGATAGGCGCCGTGTTCACGCACCTGGGCGAGAACGTAAACAACCACGACCAAGCGCGCAAGATCACTGAACATTGCCTCGAATCGCTCGAACGCATCCGCCGGTCGAATCTTTCCGTCGAAATTTCTTTAAAGCTCACGCAGCTCGGCTTGGATCTTTCTCCAGATTTTTGTTGCGATAATTTACTGCGCATCATTCACAGCCAACCGGCCTCCGCCACCATCTGGGTGGACATGGAGGCGAGCCGCTACGTTGACGCGACACTCGGCATTTATAAGCGCGCACTGAAGAATCACTCCAATGTCGGTCTTTGCCTGCAATCCTACCTCCGCCGCACACAAAAGGACCTGGCCGACCTGCTTCCTTTGCGTCCCGCCGTCCGCCTCGTCAAAGGGGCGTACAACGAGCCTTCGGATATCGCCTTTCCGAAAAAGGTGGATGTTGATGAAAACTACTTCATGCTTGCGCAAGAGATGCTACGTGCACAGTTAGCCGGAGAGTGCACGCGGGTCGCTTTCGGCACGCATGATGTCAACCTGATCCGGAGGATTTCGGATTTTGTTGGCCGGCAGGGGTACGCGAAATCCAGCGTTGAAGTGCAGATGCTCTATGGCATCCAGCGCGCCGAGCAGGACCGCCTGGCGCGCGAAGGCTACCGTTCGCTCGTTCTCGTGGCCTATGGCTCTTACTGGTATCCCTGGTTTGTCCGGCGACTGGCGGAACGCCCGGCCAATTTGTGGTTTTTGGTTCGAAATGTGTTTGCTTCCTGACAACCCGAAAGGAGATGTGCATGCGTAAATTCTGTACTCTGATTACGGTGCTCGCCGCGGTCTTCCTGATTGCCGCGCGTGCACCGGATTCCCAATGGAAACAGCTGTTCAATGGAAAAGACCTCACGGGGTGGAAGCACGTTGGCCCTGGCCACATGACCGTCGAGAACGGCTTGATTCAAACGCACGGAGGCATGGGCCTGCTATATTGGACGGGCGGCAAAGTGGGCCACTCGCGAATTCGCGTCATCTACAAAATGCGCGACGCCAATGACAATTCCGGCGTGTTTATCCGCATCCCCATCGAGCCTCGCGAAGAATGGATGCCGGTTCACTACGGCTACGAGGTCCAGATTGACAACCATCCCGAAACTTCCAACGAGGACGAATACCATATCACTGGCACGCTCTATTCCCTCACCAAGCCCCTCGCGAAAACTGGCAAGCCCGGCCCCGAGTGGAACGCCATGCTCATAACCATTGACGGCCCGCACACCATCGTCGAACTGAATGGCGTGAAGGTCACCGATTACACCGAAGGCCAACCCGTCCCCGAGCGCAAATTCGATTTCGAGCCGCAGCGCGGGCGTCGCCCGGACGAAGGCTACATTGGCCTGCAAAATCACAGCGATAATGACATTGTCTTTTTCAAGGAAGTCAGTCTGCAGTCCCTGCCGTAGATACAAGGGTCATAAAATCGGTTGCACGTCTTTCAGGAGAAAACCATGAGTAAGAATTCGATTTCCCGCCGTCAGTTTTTGCAAACCAGCGCTGTGACAACCGGCGCCTTGATGACCACCCGCCGCATCGCCCTCGACCCGGCTCGCATTCCCTCTTCCTGGGAAGTGCCTCCGAGCGATCGCCTGCGATTTGGCATCATTGGTGTTGGCATGCAGGGCAGCGGCTTGCTCGCCACTGCTGTAACCCTTCCCGGAGTTGAGTGCATCGCCGCCAGCGACCTCTATGACGGCCGTCATGCCCTCGCGAAGGAAATTGCCGGACCCAAAATCTCAACCACGCGCCGCTACAAGGAATTGCTCGACAATAAGGAGATTGATTGCCTTATCGTTGCCGTTCCGGATCATTGGCACAAGCAGATCTTCGTGGACGCCGTCAATGCCGGCAAGGATATCTACTGCGAAAAGCCCATGTCCCACAGCGTCGCTGATGGCATCGAAATGGTGAACGCCGCGAAAAAAACCGGGCGCATTACGCAGATCGGTTCCCAGCGCGTCAGTTCTGTCATCTGCGCCAAAGCCAAGGAACTCCTGGCGAAGGGCATCATCGGCGACCTGAATCTCGTCGAGGGTTCACTGGGCCGCAACGATCCCACCGGCGCTTGGGAATATCCGGTTCCTCCGGACCTTTCGACGCAGACACTCGATTGGGACACCTGGCAGGGCACCGTGCCGAAACGTCCCTTCGATGGCAAACTCTTTGCCCGTTGGCGCTGCTGGAAGGAATATGGCACTGGTGTTTCTGGTGATCTTCTGGTGCACCTCGTCAGCGGAATGAATTATATGCTCGGTTGGAACGAGCCACCCTCGCGCGTCATGTCTTTCGGCGCCATTCTCCGCTTCAACGATGGACGCAACATGCCCGACGTCCAACCCGTCCTGTACCAATACGGCAAGATCCCTGTGTATCTCCGCCTGAACCTGGGTTGCGAGACGCCGGAGATTTACCGCTTCCAGGGTTCCAAGGGAATTCTGGAAGTTACAGAATTCACCATCACCTACTATCCGCAGACGGGAGAGGATTCGGCCCCCAGTTATTACGCCAACAGTTTCCCGCACGATCTGCGCGAAGCCTATTTCAAAGAGTGGCATGAAAAGAATGATCCGGCCCCTGGGAAAGAACCCGTGCTCGAGGGCTACAGCTACAAGGGCGATTCATGGGACGATGAGCGGCCGCACCTCTGGAATTTTTTCCAGGCCGTGCGCAGCCGGAAACCCGTGACGGAAGACTACGTCTTCGGGCACAACGCCGCGATTGCCTGCCACATGTCGAATGAATCGTATTTCCGGAACAGTGCGGTGACGTGGGACGCTGCTTCCGGCCAGATCAAGAGTTGATCCCGGGCCGGATGTGCAGCTTGGAGCTTTGAAGGAGGGGGCTGAAGTTCAGCCCCCTTCATTTACTTCGCGCGGTGAAATTCGACGAAGTCCCGGCCTTTGTACAGCCGAAATTTCCCGCCGTCGGGGGTGGCGAGAACTTGCAGCGGCACAGGGTGTTTCATCTCGGAGTCCTTTGCCGAACTCACCTGCAATACATCGTTCGCGCCCAGATCCATGACCACGAACTTGTTTCCTTCGAGGAAGCCGAATCCGTATGCGCCCGGCACCAACTTCTGCCCGCCAATCTCAATGGTGACTTCGTTGATCAAATAGCCCTGATACTTTTCACGTATGCCGGTGGAATATCCGGAGCTGTCCACCAGGGCCGTGAGAACGTAAAACCCATCGCCGTATCGAACGCCTCCCGCGTTGCGAAGTTGCGTCGTGGCGGTTTGTCCGCGGAAGAATACTCTTTCTGGAAAAATCTTCGGTGTGATGTCGGCCGCCTTCAGTGCGGCTTCCTTGGTAGGCGCCGCTTCTGCGGCTTTTTGGTCTTGGGCATAAGCCATGCCACTTAGAATCAGCGGTAAACTGGCGAACAACGCTACGGCGAGACGTACTCTCATGGGACTCTCCCTCAGTTACTAGTCGGTTTAGTGGAACAGTGCGATTGTACCCCGTTTTGGGGCGTGCCGGTGCAACACGCTGAAAATGAGGATTGCAGAACGGATTGTGTTATTTCCGAGGATGCTGCGCCCTGGAGACCCCGCGAATTAAAGGACGCTTTCGCCTCGTTCGTCGTTGCGGATGCGGATAGCTTCCTCTATCGAGGAAATGAATATTTTCCCGTCACCAATCTTTCCCGTCTTCGCCGCTTTCAGGATCGTATCAACGGCAGTGTGTACGAGCGCATCGGTCAGGAACAGTTCGAGCTTCACCTTTGGCAACAAGTCCAGCGTGTACTCCCGCCCGCGGTAAACTTCCGTGTGCCCCTTCTGCCGGCCGTGGCCGCGCACTTCCGTCACTGTCATTCCGTCAATGCCGATGGCCAGCAGTGCATCCTTCACGGACTCAAAGCGCGACGGCTGTATGATCGCTTCCACTTTCTTCATGTAATCGCTCCTCGAAATTCAGCAGGCAAGTGGCCCTCTCCGGCCCGGGAAAATCTCAGGTGCGGGCACTGCGGGATATCTTCCGCCAGGTGAGCAGCGCCGCCAAAACGCATCCGGCCGCAATCGGCAGAAACGGCGCGCCCCGTGTAATCAGCCAATAGGCCGAGAAAAAAACAGCCGCCAGGAAATAGTGCCATCTGTATTTCATTTCACGACCAGGTACGCGCAGGAAACCAGGAATAGGAGAATCACAAATCCCACCGCGGGAACTTTCAGTGAATGCATCCAGCCGCCGCGTACGAGTCCTTCGCGCTTGAGCCGGCGAACCTCCGAAAGCTGGCGCCGCGCAACGGAAAGTTCCCATGGTTTGGTAGCAAGTTCCAGAGCTCGCTGAGTTTCTTCCTCCGCGCGCTCAATCACGCGCAACCGGAATAACAATTCCGAGTATTTTAGCTGCGCAAGAAAATTGGCCGGATCAATGCGGCGCGCCTCCTCCAAAGCGTCCATGGAATCGTAAACGTCATAGTTCATGGCATACGCCATGCCGAGGCAGGTCCGCAGGTTGACGCTGGCGGGATTCTGCAGGCAAGCGTCCTTCAAAGAGGCGATAAGTTCCGCAAGCTGTTCCGGTTCAACAGACTGAAGATCGCGCCAGGAAACATCCGGCAAACGGTGGTCGGCCAGAATTGGCAAACTCCGTTCTATTTGTGGAGAATGCGCTGTCTGCAAGGTATCCATGATTCGTTTCCTCCTTCTTACATCTCCGCCTTCAATTCGAATTCCGGATAGGCGACCGCACCCATCTCCGGCAAATCGAGGCCTTGCAATTCGGATTTAGCGGAAACGCGCTGTCCGACCAGTAGGTCAATGACGAAGCCGAACACGAAGCTCATCACAAACACGAAGCCAACCAGCGTGGCCACGCCAAGCAACTGCGCGACAAGTTGGCTTGCATCTCCGTAGAAAAGTCCCGTTACCGAGCCGTTGACGCCGTTCCACGAGCCGCCATAGTTGCTTTTTCCATCGGCGAATAGCCCTACGGAAATCACGCCCCAGATTCCGCACACGCCGTGCACCGAGACTGCTCCAACAGGATCGTCAATCTTCAGCACACGTTCCACGAAGCTGACGGAGATGCACACGAGCACTCCGGCCAGCAGGCCAATCAGGACCGCGCCCACTGGATTGACGAATGCGCACGGCGCGGTAATCGCCACCAGCCCGGCGAGGAATCCGTTTCCGGTCATGGAAGCATCCGGCTTGCGGTAGACGATCCACATATAGAGCATCGCAGCCAGGAGGCCGGTGGCGCTTGCCAGCATCGTATTGACAGCGATGGAGCCGATGCGCAGCCCGCCGTTCCCCGAAGCGCCGAGCGTGGAACCCGGATTAAATCCAAACCAGCCAAACGCCAGAATCAGGCAGCCCGTCAGCACGATCACGATATCGTGCGCAAGAATCGCTTGCGGACGGCCGTTGCGCGTGAATTTCCCAATGCGCGGCCCCAGGATCATCGCAATCGCCAGCGCGCTTAATCCGCCGACGGCATGTACGACTCCTGAGCCTGCGAAATCCACGTAGCCTTTCCCAAGTCCGAAATTCGCTCCGAGGTTCGAGAGCCATCCGCCGCCCCAGGCCCAATTCGCAAAAAGCGGATAAGTAAACGCCGCAAAAAGAAAGGAAGTAACGATGAACGCGGAAAACTTCCAGCGCTCGGCCGCTGCACCCGTAGGGATGGTGGCACCAGTATCCATAAAGACCATTTGGAACAGGAACAGCACCATGACACCGACGTCGTAAGTACCCTTGTGCATCAGGAATAGTCCGTGCTGTCCGAACAGTCCAAATGGTTTGCCAAACAGCGTGATGACGTGTTCCGCATTCAAGGGAGGCGTGCCGCCTAGGTTGGCGATGGCGCCCACACCACCCATCTGGATCGAAAAACCGATCAGCCAGTACGCCAGAATGCCAACCCCATAGACCACCAGGTTCATCATCATCGTGTGATTGGCGTTTTTCGCGCGAGCCAGGCCCGTTTCGAGAAGCGCAAAACCCAACTGCATGAACATCACAAGGAAACCCGTAATCAGCGTCCACACAAAATTGATGGCAATCTTGTTTTGCCCCACCTGGTTGGCCAGGTCGCCGATCGTAATCCCCTTCTTCGCATCGCTGACGGTAATGTCGCTCGCCGTTCCCGTCTGGCTTCCATCCGCATCACCCTTGGTGCGCGCATCAGGGGTGGGCACTGGTGCGTTCGCCAGATCCGCCTCTGAGATTGCTTTTGGAGCAGCCGCCGGTGCGGGAGCTGGAGTGGCAGCGGGCGCCGTAGGAGTCTGAGAAAATCCCAGAGGACCCAGACAAAAAGCGATGACAAGCCCGAGCAGCAGTCTGTGGAGCGTTTTCATGCTCGCTTTACCCCTTCTTCCAAATGGCATTTTTTATGTATTGTTTGTTGAGCAAACCAATAATGCCGAACAGACTGACGCACAACCCAACAACGACAAGTGCAAAGCGGCCACCCACGGAACTGCTTAGGGTCAGACTGAACAAACTGATCAGGAACCCGAGCAGGGTCACCAGAATTCCGATTAGAATTAGCATCGTTTGATCTCACTCCTCCACTTCTTCCAGCGGCTTGCACTTCAGGAAAATTACGAACGAGATGGCACAAAGCGCTGCTGCCAGTAGATAGAAAACGGTTCCGCCGCCGGCAATACCGCCTGCAAGCGATGTGAACGCCAGCAAAAACGCGACGACGCCCATGGCCTGTTTCGGATTAGCGCCCATAACGATTACTCCTTTCGTGCCCCAGCTATGCTACGGCAAATCGCCCTTGGGAATTTAAACAGACGGATGGCCCACTGCATCTGGATGAGAATCGCTTTACCCGGTTGCTTTGCGAGCCGACTAAGTGCGCTGCATGGTACGAAGTAGGGTATATGAAGTACAAAAATATGCCTGAGGGATTTTTGAGTTCACTGGATGAGTTTTTTGGATAGAACGTGGCCCGCCGTCCTGCTTAATTCGTCTTTTGTGCCAGCCCGCTGTTTAACCTTGCTGCCGCGAGGATTGGTTGGCTCGGGTCACAGAAAGCGGAGTTGCTCTTCGGAATAGCTCGCCCGTTTCACTTGCGCAGACGGAAGACACTATCTAGGCAAAGAGAAGATTCAGCACATGCGTGTTCGAATTGAAAGGAAGTGGAAACTGCTTGGAAGAGTCCCTACTGGCCTCGTGGCCAGGCCCCTCGTCAATCGAGTGTCCCTGGGTATGGGCAATCGGGAACGAGGGACCGTTGGAAAAGTTCTGTTGGAGTTTCGTTTGACTCTCCAGCGCATATTTTCCGGGACTAGGAGATGAAGAGGGTCAAACCAGCGGTCGCGATAAGCGCCACCGCCCAGATGAAATCTAAGTTAAACCACGTCTTGCGCAACAATGAGAGCCCGAACCTTTTATACACAACCCAGGCAATCGTCCCCGTCAGGAGCAGATAACCCAGGGTGTGGACTGTAATCGCGCACAATTGTGGACCCAGACCGGACAAGGCCATGGCATGCATCTCATGACCTTCATCCGCAGCGGACATGCCGAGGAGAATGGGCAAGAGCATGAATCCGGCACCGTGGGCAGAAGCCATGAGAAAGGACCAAATCGTAAGATCGCGAAATCCTACTTGCATTCCACCCCAGTGCGGATGGCTCTTGCCAAGGATGCGATACAACCCAAACCCGAGTAAAACGGCCACGACACAGATTTTCATCACGTGGAGCGGAAGGACCGCTCCGGCGAGAACGGCAACAAATATCACGAGACCGATGGCCAGCACGTGCCCCATGGCGATCGGCAGCAACGACTTCCAGACGGCGCGGCCACTCCTCTTTTGAAGTCCCAAGGCGACCGCGAACAGCCATCCCATTGCGGGATTGATTCCATGGTATGCGCCGAGAAGAAAGAGCGTCGCCCAGGCCCATGGCTCTGCGTGAATCATGAGTAGCAGTAGGAATCGGACGAAGCGTCTCCACCTTCGAGATGCACTTGGTGACTCCGGAGACCGTCGAATTCGAGAAAGAACTTATGGTCCAGGGTGATTCCGCCTTCGGGTTTCGCGTCGACCTTCACCAGCCAACTACGAACACCTTCGGGATAAAACTGCTCATCCCACGGTGCGTACAGCGAGTTTGTAAAATAGATGCGCTTCCCGTCGCAGCTCACTTCCACCATTTGCGGGCCGCCGTTCAAAGCTGCTGCCGGTTTCTTAGGATGCGCGGCGCGCCGGACAATACCGCCGAGGTGCAAAGAGCCGGTGAGTTTTGGGTGGAATGGGTCGGACACATCGTATTGCTGGAATTCGCCCGTGCCCCAGCAGGACACGTAGAGAAAACGATCGTCCAGGGAAAGATTGATATCGGTGACCAGAGGCGGAACGGCCTTAAATCCTTGCAGCAAAGGAGGGAGCTTTTCCGCATCGGCCGGCTCGGCAGGAATTTCAATCACCTTCTTAATGGCCCACTTGCCATTCTCTCGATACCAAAGCCAAATCGAAGCTGACAGATCTTTCAGGGAAACAACCACACCGACAAATCCGTAGGCCTTTGCCGGATCGTGCGCGGGGCGGAGTTCCAGGACCATCTGCTGTTCGGCACCAAGATCTAGAGCCTGCAGATGCCGGCGTTTTCGCAAATCCCAAACGTGCAGCGAGTGGCCGTAACCACCCTTCAGCAGGATTTCCGGATTCAACCCGGACTCGACCATACGCGGGGTGCCCCACTCGCTGGATATCAGCGTGTCGTGCCCCAAGTGCCACCAAAAGTCATAACCGAAATACTGCGGGCCGCGGTCGATTTCCCATTTCCCCAAAACCTCGAAGCTCTCCGGGTCGAGTATGAAGATTCCACCTGGTCCTTCTCCATCCGGAGCGCCAAGCGCACTCACAAAGATTCCGGTTGGGCCGCAGTGAACCGTATGCGGCCGGCTGTAGCCGGTGCGGGCCGCAATGGTTTCGGGCTCGATGACTTTCACGATCTTCGGTCTGCGCGGATCTGGTTTGGTATCGATGATGTGAATTCTGGACGAGCGTATTCCGGGCACAACCAAATAACGCCGCTCAGTATGCGGATGTGGGGCGTATGGGCAAAGGCAAGCGCTGCACGCATTCCACCCGAAATGGTGCAGTTCATCTCCGACGTTCGGCATGTCCACCTGCCCGACCAGTTTCCCATAGGCCGTGGATGACGGATCGACATCCACCACGCCGATGGCATCCGATTGCCCCGCGTATTTTGGGTTCAGCAGGGCCACAAACGCCACTTTTTCCGGAGGCGCTTCACTCGCGAGTCTCGGTGAAGGATAAAATGTAGGATCAGGTCGCCACAGTCCCATTCTGGTTCTCCCCTCGGCATTTCACTGAAAACGGCCACGCTACGACAATGGCTTCCGAACTTAGCAACCCACTCTCAGACCGAGCAGCAGATAAACTCGGATATTTTGGAGGCGCGAGGCGGAATCGAACCGCCGATAAAGGTTTTGCAGACCTTCGCCTTAACCACTTGGCTACCGCGCCCCACTCGATGGCGGAGGCTGCCTCGACGCAGCCTCACCATCTCTTTCCGTGAACATCTACTACGCGCTTTGGCAGACCGCCACAGGCACCGGGGACGCCGCGTGAGGATTGTCAATGGGAGCACCAACAAGATTGCCCCATTCCGTCCACGAACCGTCGTAATTGCGAACATCTTTGTAGCCGAGAAGATATTTCAGTACAAACCAGGTATGCGAACTGCGCTCGCCGATGCGGCAATAGGCGATAATCCCGTCGGTGCCGTCGATGCCTTTCGAGCCGTAAAGATGCTTGAGTTCCTCAACTGACTTGAAGGTCCCATCCTCATTCGCCGCCTGGGACCATGGAATATTCTCGGCACCGGGGATGTGCCCTGCGCGCTGGGCGGTTTCGGAGAGCCCTGGAGGGGCCAGGATTTTGCCGGTGAATTCATCGGCGGAGCGCACATCTACAAGTTGCCCGCGCCTCCGGTTCTGTAAAATGGCCGACACATCTTCTCTTCGAGCGCGGAAGGACTCGTCGGGATTCGCGGCCCGATAGCTTGTCTTGGTGATGTGCGGGAGCTCCGTGGTGGTCAGAAGCCCATCGGCAAACCACTTTTTCCGTCCTCCGTCAATCAGGCGCACATCCCGGTGGCCGTAATACTTGAGTTGCCAGAAGGCGTAGGCCGCAAACCAATTGTTGTTGTCCCCATACAAAAGAATAGTCGTCTCTGGGGAGATGCCCGATTCACCAAGAAGTCTTTCCAGTGCAGGTTTATCAATGAGATCGCGCCGAACGTTATCCTGGAGCTGCGTCTGCCAGTTCCAGCCCACCGCTCCCGGTATGTGGCCCTTATCGTAGGCTGTGGCGTCCACGTCCACTTCCACCAGGCGCAGGCTGGGATCGTTCAAGTTCTGAGCCACCCAATGCGTTGAAACAAGGACTTCCGGATGTTTGTAATCTGACATTTGTAATTCTCCTTTTCAGCAAATCATATTCGATCCCGAAAAATGAAAAACCCACCAACCAGTTTCTCTGGTGGTGGGCCG
>Ga0181538_10001275_pt1 | contig 28576 bp, 33 predicted proteins | sample PEATcosm2014_Bin_40_FD_119773 | JGI IMG/M metagenome (GOLD analysis project Ga0181538, IMG submission 119773) | Peatland microbial communities from MTU Mesocosm Facility, Houghton, MI, USA - PEATcosm2014_Bin23_30_metaG | ecosystem: Environmental > Terrestrial > Soil > Wetlands > Peat | place... | reverse complement strand
GTCGAAGGGGACCCCTATCAAGCAGCTATTCCTGGAATAGGGGTGCTTCGACTCGCCTCGGCAAAAACGGCCGAGGCTCGCTCAGCATGACAGGTCTGTGTCTTATCTGCTCCCCACCGCGCGCTTTCTTTCCACCACGGTCTCGATGGTCGCACGCGCTTCCTTCGGCAGGTGGTACGACTCCTCGTCCGCGGGATACGCGCCGTTTTCTACATCGTGCTTGAACGCTTTCACCGCGTTCGAGATCAGAGCCGCGGCGTCGCCGTAGCGGCGGACGAACTTTGCCGCCGGAGAGAACGTCAGATTAAGGATGTCGTGCAGCACCAGCACCTGGCCGTCGCAGTCGGGGCCGGCACCGATACCGATGGTGGGCGCTTTGACCTCGGCGGTAATCATGGCCGCGACCTCGCGCGGGATGCCTTCCAGGTACATGCCGCAAACGCCGGCGCGGTCGAGCGCCACGGCGTCGCGCATGAGCTGTTCAACGGCGCTGAGCGTCTTGCCCTGCACCTTGTATCCGCCCATGGTGTGCACCGATTGCGGGGTCAGGCCGATGTGGCCGAAGACGGGAATCTCGGCGTCGCGCAGGCGATGGATGAACTCCACGCGCTTCTCGCCGCCTTCCAACTTGACCGCCTCGACGCCGCCTTCCTTGACGAACCGCGCGGCGTTGCGCAGGCCTTCCTCGTTGCTGACCTGGTAGGAGCCGTAGGGCATGTCGGCGACAAGCATGCCGTGCTTCACGCCCCGGCGCGCGGCGCGCACGTGGTGCAGCATCTCGTCCATGGTGACGGGCATGGTGCTGTCGTAGCCGAGCATGACCATGGCCAGCGAGTCGCCGACCAGGATCACGTCGATGCCGGCCTCGTCCACCAGGCGCGCGCTGGGGTAGTCGTAGGCGGTGAGAGAGGTGATCGGCTCGCGCCGCTGCTTCTTTTCAAAAAGTGTGGTGGTGGTGATTCTGGGGCAGGCATTGATCGAGGTAACGCTCACGGAACCTCCAGTGCCGCTCCGCCCATCGGCGGATACAGCCTGTAACAAGGTCATATTTTACACGAGTTGGCAGCAACTGGGACAGTTACCCCTGCAGCTCAGGTTCCGGCCGCCTGGGCGTAAATGTCCTTCAACTGTTCTTCAAAGCAATCAAGCACTAGCCGTTCCAGGGGACCCAAGTCTCCCTTATCCGCAGACTGAAGACCGTTCACAATACTCGTCCTTTCTAGCCTTCAGCTTCGTTGGCAGCGGCTCGCCAGCGAAAATTGGTGCCACCTCAGAAACGATCACAAGGTAGGCCAACGAACGGGCAACCCTGCCGTTTCCGCCATTAAACGGGTGGACGGCGTTAACCTTCCACATCATTCTCGTAGCCCGACACACCGGGCTGTACCGCTGTCCCTCGCCATAGTGCCACTCCAGCATGTCCCGAATCTCGATCTTTACCTGCGATGGGTGTGCAGGTTTGTGATTTGTCCCAGTGATCGTGACCTCTGTCGTGGCATCTCGGAACTTTCCGGCACACGGGTAAATACCTCGGATCGTCAGATCATGGATCTCGAGAACGTCTGCCTCGGTAATTCTGGTGCGTCCTTTCTGTACAAAATCGGCCAGGTACTCCACAACAAGTCTCTGGTTCGCGATCTCAAGATCGGCCTTTTCCTCGGGCGCGCAGCTGAGCTTTTCGTCTTTATAAGACTGAGCCATAAACGAAAGGGCTAGCCTCGTTGCTAGCCCCAAGAAAATTCCGCGTGTTTAGGCAGGTCACTCGTGTTCTTTTATGACCCTTTCGACCTGTGGGCGCGTTATCGATTCATTCTCGATTCCAGCATTGCCGAACGCCCAATCACGAATAAAGCCCACGCTCGGCTCCTTCGTCTCGGGTCTTTCCTCAACGACTTTCTTCATCTCACATATAACCTTACGCTCGGCCTGGGTCATACGCGCCTCCCAATCATTAGATGCGACAGCGCCTCACTCGGTGCGGGCACCCGTGCTCGAACGCAAGAGTAACACAAACGATCCTGTGACAAACGTTACCCCTGGACTACTCTTGCCGCCCTAGGAAACTCAACAACTTACGCGCTTGCCGATTCCGCGCCCAGCGGCAGGAAGTATTGCGTGCCCTTGATCGGCTCGGTCAGCCGCCGCAGGAGTTGCTGCAGGTCTTCGTGGCGCTCCACGAAGTCGATATCCGAGGTGTTGATCACCAGCAGGTCGGACGCGCTGTAGTGGAAGAAGAAGTGTTCGTAGGCCTTCACCACCTCGCCGATGTAATCCTCGTGGATGGCGGCCTCGCTCGCGGCTTTCTTCTTGCGCAGGCGCTTTTTCAGCACCTCGGGCGTAGCCTGCAGATAAATGACCAGGTCGGGCGTGGGCACCTGCTCGCGGAAGATGTCGAAATAGCGGTTGTAGACGGCCAGCTCGGTGTCGCTCAGGTTGATGCAGGCGAAAATCTTGTCCTTCTCGAAAATGTAGTCGGCGATGATGGTCTTGTTCGAGTTCGGCCCGGCTTCGAGCGCCCGCAACTGCTGGTAGCGCTCGACCAGGAAGGAGAACTGGGTCTGGAAGGCGGCGCCGCGCTCGCCCTCGTAGAAGGCGCGCAGGAAGGCGTTGTCCTCGGGCTCGATCACGCGCTGCGCGTGCAGGCGCTCGGCGATGATGTTGGCCAGCGTCGTCTTGCCCACCCGAATGGGGCCCTCGATGGCGATGTAGCGGGGAAGCTCGAAAAAGTTGGCCATGACCGAGTACCGCGAGCATAACACGAGAAATCGGGAGATCGGGAGATCGGACCATCGGGCCATCTGACAATCCCTGGACGCTCGCTGACCCGATGCCCCGATGACCCGATGACGAAATGGCTCCGTGCCTCCGTGTCTCTGTGGTGAAATAGGCGCGATGGCCGGATTCCTGATCGGCGCTGCTGCCGTCGGCTACGCGGGCTATGCCTGCTACGCGCCGCGTTCGCAGCTCTATGGACGGACGTATCTCGGCGCGGGCCCTGGCTCGCGGCAGCTCGCCTTGACCTACGACGACGGTCCCAACGATCCCCACACGCTGCGCCTGCTGGAAGTGCTGGCGCGGCATGAGGTCAAAGCCACGTTCTTCCTGATCGGGCGGTTCGCCGCCGCGAAGCCGGAGATCGCCCGCGAGGTGGCGCGCGCCGGCCACGTGATCGGCAATCACACCTTCAACCATCCCAACCTGATCTTCTGCTCGGCCGCGCGCGTGCGCAGCGAACTCGAGCAGTGCCGGAAAATCCTGACGGATACGGTAGGCGAGCATTCGGCGCTGTGGCGTCCGCCCTTCGGCGCGCGCCTGCCGCACGTGCTGAGCGTCGGCCGCAAGCTGGGGCTCGAACCGGTGATGTGGACGGTCAGCTCAAACGACTGGAAGATTCACACGGCGGACGGCATCGAGCAGCGCGTGGCAGAGCGCATCCGCGGCGGAGACGTCATCCTGATGCACGATGGCGGCCACGTCCGCATGGGCGCCGACCGCGCACGAACCGTCGAAGCGACCGACCGGCTGATCCACCGCTGCAAGGAACAGGGATATGAGTTCGTGACTGTCGCGGAGATGATGGAAACATCGTCGCCTTTCATGCGACTGTCATCCTGAGCGAGCGCGCCCGCTGTTGGCGCGCGAGTCGAAGGACCCCTACGCGCAAACGGCAGATAAGTAGGTAGGGGTGCTTCGACTCGTGCGGGCAAAACCAGCCCGCACTCGCTCAGCATGACAATCATTTCAGAGCCGCGAAGGCTTTCTGCGCGGCCACGACCGTCTGGCTGATGTCGTCCATCGAGTGGGCGGCGGAGAGGAACGCCGCTTCGAACTGCGATGGTGGCAGCCAGATGCCTTCCTCCAGCATGGCGCGGTGGAATTTTCCGAAGAGTTGCGTATCGGATTTTGCCGCCGAATCCCAGTCCGTGACCGGCTCGCCGGTAAAGAACCAGGTGAACATCGACCCGACGCGTTTGGCGGTCACCGCGACACCGGCCTGGTGGGCGGCGTCCGCGACCATGTCCACCAGCGTGGCGGCGGCGCGGTCGAGGCGCCCGTAAATCTCGCGGTTGTCGCGCAGATGCCGCAGCGTGGCCAGGCCCGCGGCCATGGCCAGCGGATTTCCCGAGAGCGTTCCCGCCTGGTAGACGGGGCCGAGCGGCGCCACCTGATCCATGAATTCGGCGGGACCGCCGTAAGCGCCCACCGGCAGGCCGCCGCCAATGATCTTGCCCAGCGTGGTCAGGTCCGGACGCGTACCGTAAAGCTCCTGCGCACCGCCGAAGGCTACGCGGAAGCCGGTCATCACCTCATCGAAGATCAGCAGCGCGTCCTCGCGCGAGGTCAGGTAGCGTAAGCCGTCGAGAAACTGCGGCGCCGGCGGCACGCATCCCATGTTGCCCACCACCGGCTCGACGATCACGCACGCGATCTCGCCCTTGAGCCGCTTGAATGCGTCGTTCACGCGGTCGATATTGTTGTAGGGCAGCGCCAGCGTGAACTGCACGAACTCCTCGGGCACGCCCGCCGAGCCGGGGATGCCGAAGGTCGCCACGCCCGAGCCGGCTTTCACCAGCAGCGCGTCGGTGTGTCCGTGGTAGCAGCCTTCGAACTTGATGACGTACTTGCGCCCGGTCACCGCGCGCGCCAGGCGGATGGCCGACATGGTGGCCTCGGTCCCCGAGCTGACGAAGCGCAGCTTCTCTATCGCCGGGAAGGCTTCGAGCACGGCCTCGGCCAGATCGGATTCGAGCGGTGTCGAGGCGCCGAAGCTGGCGCCGTCGCGATTGGCGCGCTCGATGGCCTCCACCACCTCGGGCGCGGCGTGGCCCAGGATCAGCGGTCCCCAGGAGCCGACGTAATCGATGTACTCGTTACCGTCGGCGTCCCACATGCGCGCACCGCGTCCCTTGACGATAAACGGCGGATCGCCTCCGACCGCGCGAAATGCGCGCACGGGCGAGTTCACCCCTCCCGGAAAGAGCTTCTCGGCGCGCTGCTGCAACTGGCGGGAGCGATCGAGCTTGCGGGTGGCCGTGGGTTGCATGCTTTCCGTTACTATAGCAGCCTGGCGGGTTACCTCAGTCACTTGCCATAAGCTCTTGGCTTTTGGCTATTAGCTCTTGGCCAAAAGCTAAAAGCCAACAGCCAAAAGCCGCAATCGGTGTAAGATACGCGCACCGCCCGTCTCCCCCGCATCTCACTAGGGGGATGAGAATGTCCGCCGAAACTGCCATCGATTCCGCCGCGCTCGAACTGGGCCGCGCCATCAACTTCCGCAATGCGATCGTCGCCGTATTGTGCGGCTGCGGGCCGGCCGCGGTGCTGGCCTTCCTGCGTCCGCCGAGACTGGAGATGTGGCTCATTGGCCTGGCCGCCGGCTTCCTCTGGGCCAACTTCTTCGAATACGCCCTGCACCGCTGGATCCTGCACCGGCCCGGCACCTACGCTTTCGAAGGCCACCTGCTGCATCACTCCTCGATCGATACGCCTCAGGAACCGCTGCACGTCAACCTGGGCGGGAAGGCGATCTTCGTGGTGATGATGTTCGTCGGCAACGGCGCGCCGGTGGTCGTCGCCGACTGGCTCCTGCGCGCCGGCTTCGCACCCGGCGTGCTGGTGAGCTTCAGCCTGTACTTCCTGCTCACGGAGGAGATCCACTGGCGCTTCCATATGGGCGGATCGCTACCGGCGTGGCTTGACCGCGCGCGTACGCGGCACATGGCCCACCACGACCGTCCGGACCACGATTACGCCATCTTCTGGTCGCTGTTCGACCACATGTTGGGGACGGCGTCGTAGGATTTACTCGGGGGTCAATCCACCCACGCCCCGGCCCTAGTAGAATCATCATCAGGCGCGCGAAGCATGACGATTGAAATCAAACTCACCCCGGAGCTGGAGGCGAGACTCGTCGCCGAGGCCCGTGACCGGGGCGTCCCCTTGGAGAAAGTGGCGGAACGCCTTCTGCAGGAGGCTTTGGCCGCTCGCTCACAGCCTCAAGCCAGCCTGAGCGTGGAAGATTTCCATGCGATGCTCGACGGCTTGGCGGCAGGTTCGGAAGCGCTGCCCGATCTGCCGACCGAAACCTTCACGCGCGAAAGCTTCTATGAGGACCACGCCTAAATGGCCGGCACGCCATACCTCATGGACAGTAACGTCCTTCTTCGCTGGGTGAAACCGGATGATCGCGACTACCCGCTCGTAGTTTCAGCAATTGACGCCATTCTCAGACAGGCTGCGGTACTTTGCTATACGTCGCAGAATGTAGCCGAGTTCTGGAATGCTTGCACTCGGCCAATTGACCGCAACGGATACGGGCTTTCTCCCCGGGAAGCGGACCGTCGGGCGCGCTTGTTTGAAGACAGGTTGAGGCTGCTTCCGGATGGTCCGGCCGTTCACCAGGAGTGGCGGAAACTGCTGGTCACGAGCAATGTCTCTGGCGTTCAGGTTCACGACGCACGATTGGTAGCCGCGATGGCAGTGCACAGCGTCAAGCGGATTTTGACCTTTAACGAAAAGGATTTCGCCCGATATCCCGCCATCGAAGCAATTCATCCTCGTGCCGTCCTGGGACGGCATCCCTGAGCGCGAGTCCGGCGGCTGGGCGGTGAGGATTTGCGCGCGCGATGCGGATTACGCAGAGTGATTCGGGGCGGGTCCCGCAAACCCAACAGGAGTAGCTCATGAAGCTGCACTACTACCCCGACACCGACTCGCTCTACATCGACCTGAACGCCAGGCCAAGCGCCGATTCGCGCGAAATTGCCGAAGGCTTGGTGGTCGATTTCGATTCCGATGGGCGGGCGGTCGGGATCGACATCCAGCACGCCTCAGAGATCATGGATCTGAAGACACTGGAAACCGAGTCGCTGCCCGCAGGCAAGACGAGGCTCGCGTAGAACTCACCCCGGCGCTCAACTGTTACAATCAACTCTCCATGGTCCTGCCGTTCGTCCGCGAACTTTTTGCGGACGTGGAGAAGATAGAAACCCTGGCGCGCGCGGCTACCCACCTTAAAACCGGCGCGGGGCGGATACGTGTCTCCGGACTTACCCCCTCGGCCAAATCTCTGTATGTGGCGATGCTGGCGCGGCTGGCATCGCGGCCGCTCTTCGTTCTGGTGCGCGACAACCGCGCCGCGGAAGAGATGCTGCCGGTCGTCGCGGCCTTCTGCGACCTGACCGGCGGACCGGCCGCCGGGTCGGTTGTAAAGCTGCCAGCGTTTGACGTCCTGCCCTTCGACAACCTTTCGCCGCATCCCGAAATCCAGGAAGAACGCGCCACGGCGCTGTGGAAGATCGCGACCGGCACGGCTTCCATCGTCATCATGCCCGTCTGTGCCGCGCTGATGCGGATGCGCGAGGCCAGCTTCTATGCCGAGCTGGCGCGGGTGGTCCGCCGCGGCGAGACCATCGACGTCGATCGCCTGGTCGAGCACCTCAACACCGTCGGCTACGCCGCGGTGGACGTGGTCGAGATGCCGGGGCAGTTCGCGTCGCGCGGCGGCATCCTGGATGTCTATTCCCCGGAGATGGACCGCCCGGTGCGCATCGAGTTCTTCGGCGACGAAGTCGAATCCATGCGCAAGTTCGACCCGGCCAGCCAGCGCTCGTCCAATCCCGTCGAGGAAGTGGTGCTGCTGCCGCTGGCGGAGACGCCGGTGACGGAAGAAATCCTGGGCGCCATCCACACCCGGCTTACCGGCGCGCGCATCAGCGGAGCCGAAACAGCGGTCGCCGAGGCGGTGGCGGCGGGTGGGGCGTCAGTCTTTCCTGGATGGGAGTTTTACGCGCCCGTGGCCACCGCAGCCGGGACGGTCTTTGATCTGCTGCCCAAGGCAGCGGTTCTGGTGGACGAACCGGAAGACGTCAGCCGGGAGATCGAGCATTGGTGGGAGCGCGTCCGGGAAGCCCACGAACGCGCCGGGATCGGACGGCTGGTCCGGCCCGAGGACCTCTATTTCCCGCCGGAGGAGTTCGAAAGCCTGCTCGCGACCCGCCCCGGAGGCAGCCTGGAGCATCTCAGGATCGAAACCGGCAGCGACGTCGATCACATACTACACGTGTCGTTTTCATCCCAGCCGACCCCCCGCTTTCACGGCTCCATGCCGGCCATGGTGGAAGAGATACAGAAGCTCACGGCCGAGGGCAAGCGGGTGATCTTCGCCGTGCCGACGATGGGCGAAGTCGAGCGTCTGGCGGACGTCTTCACGGAATATAGCGTGCCCTTCCGCCTCGGCAGCCGGACACCGACCCCTGGCGGGGAGAGCTACCTGGACGAGACCGCCTACTTCGCCCAGGACATGTCAACTACAACGGTAGTAAAGGCTAACGTTCCCGACGGCGTCGCCCTGCCCGAGGCCGGCCTGGCCATCTTCGGCGCCCGCGACCTGTTCGACGAGTCCGAAGCTGTGCTCACCCGCCCCCTGCGCAGCCGGTCGAAGGTTTCGGCCTTCCTCTCCGACTTCCGCGACCTGCAAGTCGGTGACTACGTGGTGCACGTCGAGCATGGCATCGGCCAATACCAGGGTCTGAAGGAGATCACTCAAAACGACACCACCGGCGAATTCATGATCCTGGAGTACGCCGAAGGCGCGCGGCTCTACGTTCCGCTTACCCGGCTCGACCTGGTGCAAAAGTACCGCTCGGCCGAGGGACAAAAGCCGGCGCTCAGCCACCTGGGCAGCACCGCGTGGGCGCGCACCAAGGCGCGGGTCAAGAAGGCCATGCAGGACATGGCGGAGGAGCTGTTGAAGCTCTACGCCGAGCGCCGTCTGGCCGAAGGACACGCCTTCCCGCGCGATACCGACTGGCAGCGCGAGTTCGAGGACGCCTTCGAGCACCAGGAGACCGAGGACCAGGAAGAGGCCATCGTGGACGTGAAGCGCGACATGGAGGCGTCCACGCCCATGGACCGGCTGCTGGTGGGCGACGTCGGCTATGGCAAGACGGAAGTCGCCATGCGCGCGGCCTTCAAGACGGTGAACGACAACCGGCAGGTCGCGGTGCTCGCGCCGACGACCGTGCTTGCCTTCCAGCACTTTGAGACCTTCAAGCAGCGGTTTGCCGCGTATCCCATCCGCACCGAGATGCTCAGCCGCTTCCGCACCGCGCGGCAGCAGAAAGAAATCCTGCAGAAAGTCGAGGCCGGGCAGGTGGACATCCTGATCGGCACCCACCGCCTGCTCTCCAAGGACATCAAGTTCTCCGACCTCGGCCTGGTGGTAGTGGACGAAGAGCAGCGCTTCGGCGTCCGCCACAAGGAGCGGCTGAAGAAGCTGAAGAAAGAGGTGGACGTGCTGACCATGTCGGCCACGCCCATCCCGCGGACGCTGCACATGTCGCTGACCGGGCTGCGCGACATGAGCGTGATCGAGACCCCGCCCAAGGACCGCATCGCCATCCAGACGGTGGTCGCGGCGTTCGACGAGAAGCTCATCAAGACCGCCCTCGAGCACGAACTGGAGCGGGGCGGGCAGGCCTATTTCGTCCACAACCGCGTGGAATCGATCCACGAGATCGCGGCCAAGGTGCAGGAGCTGGCGCCGCGGGCGCGGGTGGCCGTGGGCCACGGGCAGATGTCGGAGGCGGAGCTGGAGAAGGTGATGCTGAAGTTCATACGTCACGAAGCCGACGTGCTGGTGGCCACCACCATCATCGAGAACGGGCTCGACATTCCGCTGTGCAACACCATCATCATCAACCGCGCCGACCGCCACGGGCTCTCCGAGCTTTACCAGTTGCGCGGTCGAGTCGGACGCTCGAACCGGCGCGCATACGCGTACCTGCTGGTGCCGCCGGATGTCGAGCTGACGCCGCTGGCGCGCCGCCGTCTGGCCGCGCTCAAGGAATTCTCTGACCTGGGCGCCGGGTTCAAGATCGCGGCGCTCGACCTCGAACTGCGCGGCGCCGGCAACCTGCTGGGCGGACAGCAGAGCGGACACATCAACTCCGTCGGCTTCGAGCTCTATACCAGCATGCTCGACCGCACGGTACGCGAGATGAAGGGCGAAGTCTCGCGGGAGGAAGTCGCGGTCCAGCTCAATCTCGGCATCAACATCCGCATACCGGCTGAATACATCAAGGAAGAGAACCAGCGCCTGCGGATGTATAAGCGGGTGGCCGGCGTGGAGAGCGAGCCGCAGCTCAAGGACGTGCGCGAGGAACTCGCGGACCGCTACGGCGAGCCGCCGGCGGCGGTGCGCAACCTGCTGGAGTACGCGCGGCTCAAGCTGGCCAGCCAGCGGCTGGGGGTGGCCGGGATCGACCGGCGTCGCGAACAGGTGACGATCCGCTTTACCCAGGAAGCAGGCGTCGATCCGGAGAAGCTGGCGCACTTCGTCGCCGGTCAGGCCGGAGCGCAGTTCTCACCGAGCGGAGTGCTGAAGTTTTCGCTCAAGGCGACCCAGGCGGAGGAAGTGCTGGAGCGGCTGAAGCGCCTCCTGGAGGAATTGGCGGGCGAGGCGAAGACCGTCCCTACGCCGTAAGACCTCAGCGCCCTCGGCGCTGAGCCTTGAGGATTGCCTCCACCCGCCGCAGGTCGCCTTCCGTATCCACGCCGATGGTGTCATGCGGCGTTTCGGCAACGTGGATCGAAATGCCATTTTCCAGGAACCGCAATTGCTCCAGCCGCTCGCTGCGTTCGAGCGACGATTCCGGCAGCGAGCAGAACCGCTCCAGCGCCGGCTTGCGATAGGCGTAGAAGCCGAGGTGCTTGAAGTAGCGCGGCTGGCCGCTACGGTCACGATCGTAGGGAATGGTGGCGCGGGAGAAGTAGAGCGCGCGTCCGGCCGCGTCGGTGACTACCTTCACCGCGTTGGGATTGTCGATGTCGGCCGCCGCCGCCGGCGTCTTGATGGTCGAGACCAGCACCGATGCATCCTTCATCGGCCCGAGCAGCGCTTCGAGGTGCTCGGGACGCGCCAGCGGCTCGTCGCCCTGTACGTTGACGTAAACATCGGCAGCCACCGCGCCGGCCACCTCGTACACGCGATCCGTGCCCGAGCGGTGCTGGGGCGAGGTCATGCGCGCGTTCCAGCCGTTCTGGCGGCAGGCGTCCAGCACCTCTTCCGAGTCCGTCGCCACAATCACCTCGGCGACCAGCGGCGATGATCGCGCCGCCTCATACACCCAGGCCAGCATGGGACGCCCGGCAATCTCGCGCAGCACTTTGCGCGGCAACCGGGTGGAGGCGAGGCGCGCGGGAATGACGGCGATGGCTCGCATGCGTCGGGGGTCATTGTAGAAGTGGGGAAGTCAAGTGGTAAGGGGAAAGTGGCGAGGGTGCGGTAAAATGAGGACGGCGGCATCCCAATGTACCGGGCCGGGGAGATCCCGGCCTCTTGTCTGCACGGATTCCCGCACTGTGGCGGCGTAGCTCAGTGGTAGAGCAGCGGTCTCATAATCCGCATGTCGGAAGTTCAATTCTTCCCGCCGCCACCAAACCCTCCCATTAATTTCAATTCCTGTTGGGGAGCACCGTCGCTACCGGCGGAGGAGGGCGCTTACGACTCTCAGTTTGCCGTGCTGAGGGGCATCTTGTTCCACCAGTGGTGGGACATTCACCGGAACGTTAAGCACGGCATTGAGGACGCCGCGCGGCTGAGCGAAGCTTACCTCCGGCGGTACCGGCGCCGGGCTGGCTACGGGCAACGGACGGTAGCTCACGTTCACTTCCAAGAGTACTGGCGGTACCGGCGGCGGGGGCGTCGGCCTGGCCGCGGGCGCCGGACGGTAGCTCACCGCCGAGAGTACCGCACCGGTGTGGAAATACGCCCGCAAGGTGGTCGTGGGGGGCACACCGAGTTCCCGGGAGACCGCCTTGACCCACGGACGCCAATTCTCGGCATATACCCGCGCCACCTGGTTGAGGGTCATGTCGGAATGGAAATGGCGGGAGCGCCCATCCAGCATCTGGAGGATGCATTGCCTCAGGGCAGCCTTGCCCGCCTCATCGTCCTTGAAGACGATATGGCCAGCCTTGCCGATACGCACCTGTCCCGCCAACGGGGGGGATTCCGGGCGCGTTCTCAGGTCGCCGGGGTTGTGGTACCGGTTGGGGATAGTGCCGCGTATGCCGAAACCTTCGGCATGGGATATGGCGGTTGCCAGGTCGTTGACCTTGGCTATATCGGGGGCTTGGGCGCGCCCCTTATTGGACGATGCGACGATGAGCAGTGCTACTGCTAAGTGATTGATTCTCATAGCGAGTTTGGTGTTTCATCTGCTGGAAACCCGGTGCTCGTAGGTTCTCCTTCTCTGGGGCGATTTCCTTCATGTCCACCCCATGATACCTAGAAATCGACACTTTTAACTTTACGTTTCAGTTACTTACGGTCGTTGAACTGAAGACAATTACTTCCGGAACCTGGTTGTTTTTTGGCGGTTCTGTTGCGAGGCAGGCTATAAGATATTGAAAACAAACATACACTTCAGGCTCGAGCTTCTTCGACCGGCTTGACAGGCACGATCCGCGCGACACGTGCCATGACCTTCTTGTTTTGCTCAGCCTTCTTCAGGTCGTAGGCTGCCTGCAACCGCATCCAGACTTCCGGTGAGCTGCCAAACAGGCGGGATACCTTCAGGCACATGATGGCAGACAGGGGCTTGCGCTCCGCCAGAATGTCGTGAAGCATCTGGCGGGACACCCCCAGAGCTTTCGCCGCGGCCGTCACCGACAGGCCGGCAGACGGTAGGATGTCCTTCTTGATGATCTCGCCCGGATGGATGGGCGGCAGTCCCTTCTTTCTCTCCATAACTTCCTCCCTAATGGTAGTCCTCAAAATCGATATCCAAGGCGTTTTCGCCTGCCTGCGATGTTCATGTCCTCCGGCTGCGCTGCTACTTCCAGCAATTGCATATCTCCGGCATGCCTTACGGCCTGACAAACGAAGGGAGGTATACTAGTTGGCTTTCTTCCACGGCATACGCCGGTTCTTGTTGGACTGCGACGGTGTTGCCCAGCGCACGTTGCCGATTTCATAGTGGCCGTCGTTGTCGGTACGGTCGAGCTCCAATTCTGGCGATGCTTTGGGGCCGATGTGCGCAAAGAATTCCTCGAAGCTGGCGAAGCGAAACTGAATCCCGCGGCCCCCATAGCGTTTCCAGTATTTGCTCCGAATATTCAGGCAACGGTCACATGCGCCGTAGTAGGCGGCCGCCTCTTGAGTTCGGGAGCGGCCATGCGTGGTAAGGTCGGCTCTGCCCTGCTGGGCAGCCCATTCTTTCTGTAAACATCCGCACGAGCGAACTGTTCCCCGCAGGAGGAGCGCGGCGGTTCTGTGAATCACGTTGCCGTCGTCGCATTGCGCTGCCCAGACATAGCCTCGCTTCGTCTTGCCGGACGGCCAAAGGACTAGCAGCCTGCCAAATCGCTGCCCAGTGAGGTCCTTGCGAATTGCCGTCCGCTCAAACGTCACGAGACGACGCTCCGCTTCGCCGGAACAAAGAGACTGGATCCGGGCTACAGGCCTGGCCTTTCTGTCCCATTAGGTCCGAACGCACGCGCCATCTTCCCAAATCGCAATGATCCGTCCCGTCAGGGGCTGGTCTTTGCCCCGGCTGCAATGCCGGTAAGGCGGCTCGCCTTGTCTGGGGCCAAGGATAACCTCAACATCCACGCGGCACTTAACCCCGCACTCGCAGGTGAACTCTATCGGCCTCCACTTTTCCGGGTACCTAACGTTGTCAGCCATCTGAATCGCACTCATTGTCCTACCCCCACGAATTAAGTGTCATAAGCGCTTGCGCTTTGCGGAGAAAGCCGTCAAAATCTTTATGGTCTGGAGTGCGGTTAACCCCCGCCTTCGGTTAGCCCCGCCCCCTGTTGCTGCAGGAGACGGGGCGTTGAGTGTCGAGGGCTACGGATTATGGAGGCTCGATACTGAGTTCCACGATGAACCAGCGGGCAATGATGCGGACTCTGATTCGGCGCACCGTTGCTCTCCTTTCAGGAAACGCCTTGCACTGATACCGCAGGGCGTTTCGTATTTGACCCCAAAGTCACTTTCCCCCCGTCTTGCCGAGCGGATCGGTAATGATTGCGGGGGCATAGCCTTGGTCAAGTCGTGGCAGGGACGGGAGAGTGCCGTCGCCGGTCTCGGGCGTGACTCCTCGCGCCCTGACGGGGGGGAGGATGACCTGAGGCTCAGGCCGTCCGGTGGCAGTCAATCCCGTCAATGTTCGGGCTCGGCGAAAAGCCCTCCCCAGGGACGGCTTCCAAATGTATGCCGTCTTGCCCTCAAGCCTGGATTCCCTCAGGTTAGGCTTCATCTTCCGCAAAGCGTTGTGGACGCTGATGAGCAGGTATTTGTCGGAAGTACCTTTGATTCCTGCACTCAGGCAGGAATCCCGAATTTGCGTCGGCAAAAGGGGAACAGTGGTCTGCTGCAGAACTGTCCTGATGTGCTCTGTGAGTCCCGGCACCGGCGGGGGTTCGAGTTCGCCCGAACTGGCGACAAAATCGAGACCTTCAATGATCTGGTCAAGCCCGACCATCTCCCTCTCGATATCTTCCACCTCTTCGTCCAAGCGTTTCCGCTGCTCTGCGATTTCCTGCGAACGCTTCGTCAGTTCAGCCTTGCGCTTGCTGGCGTCTTCTCTGGTCTTGTTGTAATCCATCATCACGGGAACGAGGTTACTCCCAATGGTTAACCGTGTCAAGTACAACTTAATCTCACGATTAACCACAAGCGTGACACTAGCCTTTTTGGCTAGGGCGGGGCAGTCGGACCCGCTAGCCCCTGCCGGCACCACCCCCATCCCGCGCTTGCGCGAGCAGCTTGGCGCACGCGTACACGGTTCGCGTGTGGGGCATGGGCAGTCCCAGCCGCTCTCCTAATTCCACCACCGCTCCCACCACGGCCTCGAGTTCGAGCGGGCGTCCGGCTTCGAGATCCTGCAGCATCGAGGTCTTGTGCTCGCCGACTTTTTCCGCTCCCGCCATGCGCTGTTCGATGGAGACCGGCAGCTCCAGGCCCAGGCGCGCGGCCACGGCCTCGGCTTCCATCATGATGTTGCGGACCAGAGCCGCCACCTCGGGATCGCGCACCATCTGGACCAGCGTGGCCCGGGTCAGCGCGCTGATGGGGTTGAAAGCCACATTGCCCAGGATCTTCACCCAGATTTCGTTGCGGATGTGGGTGGTGACCGGACAGCGCAAGCCGGAGGCGATCAAGGCGTCGGCGATGCCGCGGGAGCGCGGGGAGCGCGTGCCGTCCGGCTCGCCCAGCGAAATGCGATTGCCTTCGGTGTGCAGGATCACTCCCGGCTCGATGATCTCGGTGGAAAAATAGACGATCGAGCCCACCACCCGGCGGGGTTCGATGGCGGCGGAAATAACGCCTCCGGGATCGACCCGCTCCAGGCGGATGCCCTCGCCCAGCCCGCGGAATCCCTGGAAAAACCACCAGGGGACGCCGTTCTGGGTGCTGACCACGGTCGTCTCCGGACCGAGGACGGGATGGAGCTGCGGGGCCAGTTGCGGCAGGCTGTGCGCCTTCACCCCCAGGAAAACCACGTCCACCGGGCCCACGTCCGCGAGCGCGCCGGCGATCCGGGGCCGCGCCTCGAAGTCCCCGTCCACGCTCCGGACGCGCACGCCGTGCTGCTGCATCGCCCGCAGGTGCGGGCCGCGGGCAAACAGGGTGACATCCAATCCCGCGCCCGCCATGCGCGCCCCAATGTAGGCCCCGATGGCGCCGGCGCCGACGATCAGAAACTTCATTGTTGGCCGTCCAGGATGGCGGACGCCACCTGCTGGCGCCGGATCTTTCCGGTTGCGGTCAGAGGGATGCTGTGCACGATGAACACTTTTTTCGGACACTTGTATTCCGCCAGGCGCTCGCGGCAGTGCTTCAGCAGTTCGGATTCGTGGGCTCCTCCGGCTTGGTGCAGGACTACCGCGGCCGCCACTTCCTCGCCCAGCACCGGATGCGGCATGCCGAAGGTGACGGCGTCGGCCACCGCAGGGTGCGCCAGCAAGACCTCGTCCACCTCGCGGGGCGCAACGTTGTCGCCGCCGCGGATGATCAGGTCCTTGATCCGGCCCGTAAGGTGCAGGTAGTTATCTGCATCCAGCACGCCCTGGTCGCCGGTGCGAAACCATCCGTTCACAAAGGAAGCGTCGTTGGCCTCGCGGTTGTTCTCGTATCCGCCGAACACGCTCGGCCCCTGAATCACCACCTCGCCGCGTTCTCCGGCGGGGAGATGATTGCCCTCAGCATCCATGATGCTGATGCGAATGCCGGTGGCCGGCCCCACCGAACCCGGCTTGCGATTCTGCGGCGGCAGAGGATTCGACGACATCTGGTGGGAAGCTTCCGTCATCCCGTAGGCTTCGACCAGGGGCACGCCGAACAGGTCCTCCATCTTGTGCATGATCTCCGGCGGCATCGGCGCGCTGGCGGAGCGGATGAAGCGCAGGGTTCCGGCTTGATGTTTGTGGCCGTGAGCGCGGGCCAGCAAAAGCTGGTGCATGGTGGGCACTCCCGAATACCAGGTCACGCGATTTTCGTGCACGGTGCGCCAGAAGGGCAGCGGGCTGAACTTGGTGGGGATGACCACCGTACCGCCCGAAACCAGCACCGCCAGCGTCGAAGCCACCAGCCCGTGAATGTGGAACATCGGCATGATGCAGAGGGAGACATCGTCGGGAGAAAGCGAGTAGGTGTTGGCGACGTTGGTGGCGGAGATGGCCAGGTTGGCGTGTTGCAGCGGCACCCGCTTGGGACGCCCGGTGCTGCCGCTGGTGTGCAGGATCAGCGCCACCTGCTCGGGCGCGGGCGTCTCTGCCGCGTTGCGCCGGCGAGGCTCGACCAGGTGGACCATGCCCTGGGTGTCCATCTCCACCGTGAGCGCGGGGATACCACGGTCGGCGGCGGCGCTGCGCGCCTGCTCCGCGCCGTGCGGCGGGCAGAGCAGAACGTCCGCGGCGGTGTCTCCCAGGAAGAAAAAGAATTCCTCGTAGGGATAGGCGGGATTGAGCGGCGCGGCGGTGCCTGCGATCGCTCCGGCCAGGAAGGTGACCAGGGCCGGCAGGCCATTGGGCAGAACGGTGGCCACACGCCTGCGGCCGTGGGCGCCGCCCACCGCCAGGATATCGGCCATCGCCAGAACCTGCTGCCGCAGCGCATCGTAGGTGATGCGCAGGTTGAGTTCCGGGACGATGATGGCCGTCCGGTTGCCGGGCGCCAGTTGCAGCAAATCCAGAAGCGTTGCGGGAGGGTTCATCGTAGGCTCACGCCGCGATTCTAGTCGAACTGTTTTTGGAACTCCCGGAAATCGTTCCTCAGTTCGGCGATCTCCGCCTTGAGGCCTTCGATTTCGCTCTCCAAGCGGGCGATCCGCTCGCCATCGGCGGAGGCGGCAGGCTCCTGCGCTGGCAGCTCGGCCGTCTCCACGTCGCCCGAGAGCAGGTGAACATAGCGCGTCTCCTTGGTGCCGGGCTGCCGGGGAAGCATCTGAACCAGCGGCGGATCACGCTGGATCAGGCGCTGCAAGGCCGAGTGCACGTCCGGCAACTCCTCGAAGCGATGCATGCGCTCGGTACGGCCGCGCAGTTCGCCGGGGGTCTGCGGTCCCCGCAGCAGCAGAACGCACAGCACCGCCGTCTCGGCGCGCGGCAGGTTGAACGCCTCCTGCAGCCGGTGCTCGTACTTGGACACGCGGCTGTCAGCGCTGCTGACGGGGCCGGCCAGTCCCTTTTCATTCAGGGCGAGTAAGGCGTCGCGCACTGCGCCCTCGCCGAGGTTCATCACCGGATCGCGATTCGATTTCTGGTTGCAGGCGTTGAGCAGCGCGTTCAGCGACAGCGGATAGTACTCGGGAGTGGTGATGTCCTTTTCGATCAGCGCGCCCAGGATGCGGGCTTCGACGGGGTTCAGGACAGGATTCACGGTGGAAGGATTATAAGGCTGGCCGATTCGCCGGTGGCGGAGGCAAAGCGGCAGGAGGCAGGAGGCAGGAGGCAGGAGGCAGGAGGCAGGAGGCAGGAGGCAGGAGGCAGGAGGCAGGAGGCAGGAGGCAAAAAAATGCTATTCCCTACTCCCTGCTCCCCGCTTCCCGCCTCCTGTTGTCCTCAGTTGCGCCTTGGGGCGTTGCTGTCGAGCAACGAGACCAGAGGCTGTCCCGCAGCCGGGGTGGGAACCGCGTCCCCGCGCACGATTTCACGTGCGCTGAGCGGCTTACCGTAGAGGCGCTGGTTGGCGTCAGAGTCCGGTTCCAGCGTGGCGCTTCCCAGGGACACGCCGGCAAACAACCCCTTGGCCCTCCCGTAGGTGAATACGTCGCTGTCGCCCACGGAACTCGCGGTGGCGCCACTCGGGCCCGCCGCCGCCGTGGCGTCACTTCCCAGCTTGGTCTTGCCCTTCAGGAAGGCGTTCAGTCCCTTATCCGACATGATCAGGAGGACGAAATCGCTGGACGAGCCGCCCACCTGCAGACCCGCACTGACGCCGCTAACCTTGAACATGGCGGGCGCTGACCACTTGCCTTTGAAATGCTCGCCGGCGCGGCAACTCATCGGGCCACGGCCGCCACTTCCGCCAATGCCGACGCCGAACTTCTTCACGTTGGGCAAAACCATGACGCAATTAGCCTTGGCCAGCAAGTCCGCCGGGACATTGTTGCCGTTGAGCATTTCCTGGAGCACGGCAGCGGCTTTCTGGAATGTTTCTTCGTCTTTTTCCTCGTTGGCGGCCCAGGTGGGCAGAATCAACAGGAGCATGACGATGCAGGTGAGGAAACCAGGCGACGCTCTCCTGGCGATGCGCCCGATTTTTCTTCCTAACAGAGTTTGTGGCATGGGGGATCCATTCCTTTCGTGTTTAAGATCTGCGGTTTGCTCGTAGAGCCTGACGCATTCGCCGCGCGACCAGTGTACACTCCCTCGGCCACCTCCACAGAGCTCACGAAGGACAATGTGGGCTACAATGTGTTGCGGAGGTTGGCATGTTCGAGGGACTGTTTCAGCCGATGCACCTGCTGGTGATCTTCTTGATTGCCCTGCTGGTGTTCGGTCCGAAGAGACTGGGAGATATCGGCAAGGGGCTGGGCGAGGGGATCAGGTCCTTCAAGAGCGGCTTCTCGGATGACAAGCCGGAGACTAAGCCGACGGCCCTGGAAGCGAAGCCGCCGGTCCAGGAGACCAAGCCTCCAGCCCAGGAAACCAAGCCGCCGAGCCCGGAAGCTCACTAGGGCTTCGCACGCCGGCGCTGCGCCGAGATCACGCCCGTATTCAGCCCGATGGTGCTGAGCCCGCCAAAGAACCGCGCGTGCTCGATCTTCATGCAGCGGTCCATCACTACTTCCAATCCAGCCTCGCGCGCCCGCTCCGCCGCAGCTTCGTGAATCACCCCAAGCTGCATCCAGATCACCTTGGCTCCCAGGGCGATGGCGTCTTCCACGATCGCCGGCACCGCTGAAGGCGCGCGGAAGATATCCACCACTTCAATGGGCCCGCGGATGTCGCGCAAGCTGGCATAACAGGGCTTACCCAGGATCTGCTTCTCCCGCGGATTCACGGGAATCACGTCGTAGCCTTCGGAAGTGAGATAGATGGCCGCGAAGTGGCTGGGGCGGAACGGATTCGATGACAGGCCGACCATCGCGATCCGCTTATAGCGCTCCAGGATCCGCAGGCGGTCGTGGGCGGTGGTGGCGAAGCGGCTGCGGTTCACCGGCGAGTTGCCGGCGACGCCGTCAGCGGGGGCAAACCGGCATGCGTCGGTTGTTTCCATTTGGGCGAGAACCCCGGCCTTTCTCTTGAATTGCTCCAAAATCTCTCCGGTCACTTCTTCTCGAACTCGACTCTTCGTCCCTGGTCAGGATCACCAAGGTAGTACGACAGAGTCACTGTCGACCACCGTTTCGAAACGTGAAGCTGGGTGCCATAGGGGACAACACCCTCTCTGCTGCCGGCTGTTATTGCTTGAAAATTAAACTGTATCTGTTGTCCACCTTCCCGTGAGACGAGTGTCCAAACACCGCTGCCTGTATCCAGCTGTGGTTTTCCGCGATCGCCATACAACAGGCCAGGGATCTCAGAGACGACGAAAGTTCCGTTTGCGTCCAGGATTATTCTTGCCGATACGTTCTGGAGCCCAGCCGGCAAGATTTGCCGCGACTCATCCCTCATTACCCATGTTCCATTAAGTTCACTTGCGCTCACACTATGCCTGGTGCAACCGAGCGTACCGAACAACAATAGAATTGCGAACGGCCACAATCTCAACATCGACGTGCGCCAATCTCGACCTGAAGACACACACTCTCCCTCAGATTCTCGTCTCCTCGTGACAAGCAGTTGTTCTCGCCGCAGTGCGGTCCCCGGCACCCTGCGAAGAGTGCAACGCCTGGTCGAGGTCCCAAATGATGTCCTCGATATCTTCCAGGCCAATCGAGAGCCGGATCATGTCGTCGCCCACGCCGCAGGCGATCTTCTCCGCGTCGCTGAGCTGCTGGTGGGTGGTGGACGCCGGATGGATGACCAGGCTCTTCGCGTCGCCCACGTTGGCGAGATGGGAGAACATCTGCAGCGACTCGATGAATGTCCGGCCGGCCTCCAGGCCTCCGCGAATGCCGAAGGTGAAGATGGCCCCGCAGCCCAGCGGCAGATAGCGCTCAGCCAGCTTGTGATACGGACTCGACTCCAACCCGGGGTGGTTGACCCAGGCGACCGCCGGGTGCTCGGCCAGGAAGCGCGCCGCCGCTAGAGCGTTTTCGGTGTGGCGCTCCATGCGCAGGCCCAGCGTCTCCAGCCCCTGAAGAAACAGGAAAGAATTGAACGGGCTGAGCGCCGGTCCGAAATCGCGCAGCCCTTCGACCCGCGCTTTCATGATGAAAGCAAAATCGCCGAAGGTCTCGTGGAAGCGAATGCCGTGGTAGCCCTTGCTGGGTTCGAGGAGCTGCGGAAACGCGCCCTGGTCCCAGGGAAAGCGTCCGCTATCGACGATCACTCCGCCGATCGAGGTGCCGTGCCCGCCGATGAATTTGGTCGCCGAGTGCAGCACGATGTCGGCGCCGTGCTCGATGGGGCGGCACAGGTAGGGCGAAGCGAACGTGTTGTCGATCACCAGAGGAATCCCGGCCTGATGTGCGATCGCGGCCACGGCCTCAATATCGAGCACGTTCATGCGCGGGTTGGCGATGGTCTCGCCGTAGAGCAGCCGCGTGCGCGGGGTGATGGCGCGGCGAAAGTTCTCCGGATTGTCCGGATCGACAAAAATGGTATTGATGCCCAGCCGCCGGAAGCTCACGTCGAATTGCGTGTAGGTTCCGCCGTACAGGGTACTGGCGGCGACCATCTCGTCGCCCTGCTGCAGCAGGCTGCTGATGGCGATGAACTGCGCCGCCTGCCCGCTGCCCACCGCCAGCGCTCCGACTCCGCGCTCCAGCGCGGCCATGCGCTCTTCGAAGACGGCGGTGGTGGGGTTCGTGATGCGGGTGTAGATGTTGCCGAAGCGCTGCAGGTTGAACAGCGCGGCGGCGTGCTCGGTGTCGTCGAAGACGTAGGAGGTGGTCTGGTAGATAGGCACGGCGCGCGAACCGGTGGCGGAATCCGGACGCTGTCCCGCGTGCAACGCCCGGGTGTGGAAACCGAAAACGTGGTCGCTGGACCCGTTGCTGTTCTGGTCAGGCATGGGCTCCTCGGAAGCCTGAGATTCTACCTTGTTCTAGCCAGGCACTCAGCAGTCAGCAATCAGTTGCCGGTTAGGCTCGCGGAAAACCTGCCCAAAAAGTCCGATAACAATGCGGGAACTTCCTTGTCCGCTAGCCGTAACTATCCACAGCTCAGCACGATTTGGGGGCGCGCTTCGACAATGAAGCCCAGCAAGGCAGCAGCTCTGCGCGGACCGATACTCGGCGTGCTCGTGGCGATTGCGGTCACTACCGCGATGGACGCCAACGGCCTGTCTGCGTTCAGTGCGTTGCCGCTGTTTCCTCTGATGGCTCTGTTCTGGTACCTGGAGCGGCTACCGCGGCAGAGCCTCGGGTTCATCTGGGGACGGGGCCGCCATTATGGTCTCGCCGCCCTCTACCCGCTGTGTGTTCTCGGAGCGGTCACCATCGTCTCCACGGTGGCCGGCGCAGTTGACCTTTCCCACACCAATTGGCGGAAAGCCTTGCTCAACCTGGCACTCGTCTCGGCGTCAACCTTCCTGGTAGCGATCATCACCGAGGAGGGCTTCTTCCGGGGCTGGCTCTGGGCCTCGCTGGAACGAGCCGGCGAGAAACCGCGCACGGTATTGATCTGGAGCAGCATCGCCTTCTCGCTTTGGCATTTGTCCGCCGTGGCGCTGAAGACCGGTTTCGACATCCCCAGGGCGCAGATTCCCGTGTTCATGATCAATGCGGCGGTTATCGGAGCGGTGTGGGGATTGTTGCGGTGGATATCCGGCTCGGTGATCGTGGCCAGCCTGAGCCACGGCTTGTGGAACGGATTGGACTACGTATTCTTCGGCTTTGGAACCCGGGTGGGCGCGCTGGGCGTGAAGAATACGGCGCGGTTCGGTCCTGAAGTTGGAGTTCTCGGTCTGGCGCTGAACATCGTCTTTCTCGCTGGCCTCTGGTGGTGGTGGAGGTCGCGGGGCTTCTCCGAGGCACAACCGGCACTCGCGGAACACAGCTAACGTTGTTTGCTCCCGCCCGTGTTCCTTGCAGGCGCGCGGCTTCCAGCGGCTCCGAAAGGTTTAACGCGGCCCTTGATACTCTGTATATAGATGCTTTACACTATACACCGTGATCAGCAGCTTCCGGCACAAGGGCGTGGAGCAGTTCTTCAAGACCGGATCAAGGGCGGGTATCCAGCCGAAACATGCGGAGAGACTCCGGAGGCAGCTTTTTGCGCTGGACAATGCCAAGGCGCCGAAAGACATGAACGCGCCGGGCTGGAGGCTGCATCCCTTGCAAGCCGATCTGGAAGGTCATTGGTCAGTGCATGTCAGCGGTAACTGGCGCCTGACCTTCACCTTCCAGGGCGAGGACGCCGTGCTGGTGGATTATCACGACTATCATTGAGGTGTTCAGCATGCGCATGCACAACCCACCCCATCCGGGGAGCGTTTTACGGGAGTATCTGGGGCCGGTTTCTGTCACCCATGCCGCCGGGCATTTGGGGGTCACTCGGGTCGCTCTGTCGCGCCTCCTCAACGGCAGCGCGGGAATCTCGGCCGAGATGGCGTTGCGGCTCTCCGATGCCCTCGGCACCAACCCCGAGTTGTGGACGGGGATGCAGGCCCAGTACGACCTGTGGCAAGCCTCCAAGAAGCGGCGCAGGAAAATAGCGCGTTTGGCCACCACGTAGCAGTGAGCGTTCTGCAGTCAACACTCAGCACGGCTTCACGTACTCGACCAGCGGCATGCCGAAGAGGTCGCTGACTTTGCCGGAGCGCTGGTAGCCGTTCTTCTCGTAAAAGCGCATGGCGCGCTCCAGAGGCTGGGTGGTGTCGAGGGTAATGCGCTGGCAGCCCCGGGCGCGCAGCTCGGATTCCGCTGCCTGGAGCAACTCTCCGGCCAGCCCGCCTCCCTGCCATCCCGGCAGGACGGCCATCCCGCGGATGTGACCCTCTTCGGCACCGGCCAAGCCGCAGCCGATGGTGCCGACAATCTCGCCCGCGGGCGTCACGGCCACGAAAACCGCCATCGTGATCAAGCGCAACTGGATGGTCACGGGCGTCAGCACCGTGTCGCGGAAAGCGTCAGGAGTGTAGCGGCCGCGGTAGGGCTCGAACGCCGCCTGCAGGCAGCCGAGAATTCCGCCGGCATCGGCGGTGGTGGCGCGCCGGACGGAGCATGCCGGGCGGGTGGAAATCATTTTTGCCGGAGAACGTCGTGGCGGATGTCCGGCCAAAACTCCTTGAGGAAGTTGAAGAGGCCGTCGAGGGCGATCTGGTCCGCCCACTTCTGTCCGGTCTTGGTCCAGGTGCGCTCGCGCTGCGGGTAGTAGAGGCCGGAGATTCCCGCGCCGGCGCCGTTGCCCACGATCTCGGAGAAGTTGAAGGTCTGGCCTCCGGAATCGGTGCGGGTGATGAACAGACGGCTGATGGCGTAGCCCGTCCGCGGGAAGAAGCCGCCGCGGAAGCGGGTGTAGTAGCGCGGGTCTTCGCGGGTCAGCGCGGGCACGATGGACTCGGTGAAGTAGTTGCCCACGGCCTGATCGGCGAAGGAGTGCCAGTAATAGCGCCCGAAGCCGGCGCCGCCCTGGTGGAATTCAGGGTAGGCATTCCGGGCCTGGCCCATGCCGGCCATGACCCCGGCCACCAGCAAGGACGAGTAATCGAAGCTGTCCTGGGTGCCGAGCACAAACTTACCCTTGACCGAAAGCGGAGGCAGCTTGGCGTCCGCGCTCACCGCCCGGTAGTTGGGAATCACGCCCAGGATGCGCTTGGACTGCTTGCCCTGGCCCTGAGCAGTGTCCTGAACCGGGGGAGCGCTGGGCAGGGGAGCCGCCGGCGCGTTGGCAGGCGGAGCCGCCGTGGCGCCGCCGCCGTTCGAGGTTGGCGAAGAAGAGATCTGCGAAAAGCAAGGTAATGCGAGCAGCAGGACCAGGACTACAGCAGAACTTCCCAGCTTGAGCACGAGGGGCCCTCCGCATGGCCGATTTAACTTGGATTCTACCCCGGCTCGGGTCGTTGCCTGAGGATATAGATTCCGAAGAAAGCAGTAACGAACGTCCCATTACCTGTGCATGCGGCTCAGGAAGTAGAACGCCAGGGAAAGCACGATGCTGAGCAGGATCGAGGTGGTCAAGGGGAAGTAGAAGGCGAAGTTGCGGCGGCGATAGATGATGTCGCCGGGCAAACGGCCTATGGGAAGCCCGGTCCGCCCGAGCAGCACCAACAGCAGTCCGACCGCAATCAGGACCGCTCCCAGAACGATGATCGCCTTGCCCAGGCTGAGCACGATCTCATTCTAATGCCGCCTCGCGGGCTCTTTCCTCAGGCACAGCCCCTGGAGTATCGTGTGCTGCCCCGATGAACACGCGACTCGTCGTTATCGCAGCCCTCCTGCTGTTCCAGACCGTAAATGCCCAGAACCCGGCCGCCGCCGCGGCGCGCCAGTGGCGGCAGGCGCACGAGCGGGCAATCGTCGCCGAGTTCATGGAATTCCTGGCGATTCCCGACGTGGCCGCCGACCCCGCGAGCCTGCGGCAGAACGCCATCGCCATCCGCGAGATGTTCGAGAAGCGCGGCGTGCGCACCCGGCTGCTGCAGACCGGCGACGCGCCGCCCGTGGTGTACGGAGAAATCCTCACCCCCGGCGCCGAGCGCACCCTTATTCTTTACGCGCACTACGACGGCCAGCCGCTCGATCCCAAGGAGTGGGCGACTCCGCCTTTCGCTCCCGCGCTGCGCGATGGCCCGCTGGAGAGCGGAGGCAAGGTGATTCCGCTGCCCGCCGCCGGGCAGCCGTTCGGCGCGGAGTGGCGCATCTATGCGCGCGCGGCCGGCGACGACAAAACGCCCTTCATCGCCCTCGCAGCCGCGCTCGACGCCATCCGCGAGAACAAGATTCCGCTGAAGTCGAACATCAAGTTCGTCTTCGAAGGCGAAGAGGAGGCCGGCTCGCCGCACCTCCAAAAGATCCTGGCCGACAACAAAGACCTGCTGCGCGGAGATGTGTTCCTGATCTGCGACGGCCCACTGCACCAGAGCCGGCGGCAGCAACTGGTGTTCGGGGTGCGCGGCATCCAGGGCGTGGACATCACCGTCTATGGCGCACGCCGCGAGTTGCACAGCGGACACTACGGCAACTGGGCGCCCAATCCCGCCATGATGCTGGCGCAACTGCTGGCGTCCATGAAGAGCGAAGACGGGCGGGTGCTCATCGACCACTTCTACGACGGCATCGAGCCGCTGGGCGAGGCCGAAAAGCGCGCCATCGCGGAAGCTCCGGACCCTGACGAAACGCTCAAGCAGGAATTCTGGCTGGGCCGGACCGACGGCGGAGGCAAGAAGCTGCTGGAGCTGCTGAACCTGCCCTCGCTCAACGTGCGCGGCATGGCCAGCGGGCATACCGGAGCGCAGGCCAGCAACGTGATCCCCGCGAGCGCCACGGCGTCCATCGACATGCGCCTGGTCAAGGACATCGACCATCGCGAGGCCGCGGCGCGGGTGGTCGAGCACATCCGCAAGCAGGGCTACTACGTGGTGGAGAGCGATCCCGACCGGCAGACGCTCCTGTCGCATCCCAAAGTGGCCAAAGTCGTGATCGGCGACGGTTACAACGCCTTGCGCACACCCATGGATTTGCCCATCGCGCGCCGGCTCACGGAGACGCTCGAGCAGGTGCGCGGGCCGGTGATCAAACTGCCCACCTCGGGCGCCAGCCTGCCGCTATACATGATCCAGCAGGAACTCGGCACGCCCACCATTTCCGTGCCCATCGCCAACCACGACGACAACCAGCACACCTTCAACGAGAACATACGCATCCAGAACCTGTGGGACGGGATTGAAGTGATGGCCGCCCTGCTGACCATGTAGGCGCTGGCGAGGCGAGATTCACTTTGCTTTTGATGCGGAGTGTGGCAATAATTTCAGCAGCACTCCATGAAGAATGTCTTGCCGGGGCCGAGCAGGGGGATAGCTTGAGGATCTTCCTGCGCGCCCGCTGCTGCCCGAAATGCAGCAGCCACCATGTGCGGCGCAGCCGCCATCGCCGGGTCTGGGAAAGGATGCTCGGCCTTCTCACCATCCGGCCTTATCGCTGCCACGGCTGCAACTTCCGCTTTTTCGCCTGGTGGGGCTGGGAGCGCCGCAGTGTGCCGCGGCTCACCCGGGTGGTGCTGCGGCTGCTGGCCGGCGCCGCCGTGATCGTGGTTTCCTTCTGGCTCCCGGTGCGCTTCTTCGGGGCCACCGCCGGCGCCATCATGGGCGTGGTGCTGTGGGTGGGCACGGCCCTGATGATGGGGTCGGCCTAGGGCAGGATCCTCTTGGCGCTCTGTTGCGGCTGCTTCTGGGCGGTTTCGGACTGCGGCGGTTTCTTCATCTCCCCGGCGTGGATGGCGCGCCACGACCAATCGTCCAGGCTGGACATTGATCCGGCGACAGCGCGGCACAGGTAAAAGATGGGCGCGGCGATCAGCAGCACCACCCGCACCGCCCAACCTGCCAGCCACATGGTCGCCTCCGAGGGCTGCGAATCATACTATTGCACTAGCCTTGGGGCAACCAGAGCCTAGATAACCAGCCTCGGTTACGTTCGCACCTTGACCCGAAGAGATTGCCTCGCAGGGTGCGGCGGCGGGAGGCACCGGTCGCGACTTGCGGAATCGCTCTTAGGCGTTGCCGGCGTCCCGGACGGCGAAGACCGTGAACCGCCCGCTGACGGCCAGGGGAGTTGCCCACACCTTCAGGTCCACGGACAGCGAACCTTCTCCAGTAGCGCACGTCATTCTGCACTCCCGCACCTGGGCGGTGTTGGTCGTCTGCGACTCCCAGATCGCTCTGCCCGTACCGCACTGGCCGCAGAATTTCGATGTCCCGCAGCCCCCGGCGCAATCCTGGGAGTGAATGCAGTGCAGGATCTCTCCCGGCCGGCGCCCGAGCAACTGTTCCGGCTCGGCGTTCAGCAGGGCCGCCAGCTTGCCGTTGGCCAGCACCACCTGCCGCTGCGGGTTCAGGATCATCGCCGGCTCGGGCAAGCTGTCGAGCAACTGCTGAACCAGCGGCTCCTGGAGCAGCTTCTGATGATCGGCCGCGACCTCAGCGTCGCTGGCCCGCTCCGCGGGGGCGGAGTAAGTCAACAGGACGTTCACCATCGATGCCTGGATTGGCCACACCCTAACTCTTCGGCAGGAATGCTGGATTTCTTTAGCAGAACCGCCGTGGGGGTTCAACTATTTCGCCGCTAAGTTTGCCAACACCGCCTGAAACTCCGGCGAACTGCGCAGGCGGTCGAAGTCGTGATCTGCTTCCAGGCGTCCCCGATCGTTGAAGCCTTCGGCCACCGCCTGGCGCAGCCAGTGCATCGATTGTTTCCTGTCGCCGGCGAGGCAATAGGCGGCCGCGGCGTTGTAATGCATGGGAGCGGATGCCTTGGGCGCTGCGAATGCGGCCAGCTCAAAATAGGCGGCCGCGGCGCGGTAGTTCTTGCTGTCGAGCATCGTGTATCCCGAATCATAGGCGTAGCCAAAGACAGCTCCCACGGCCCGGCGCAGGACGGTGAGCTTCTCGGGATTGGTTTCGCGTTCGCGCTGCTTGCGGAGGCTGGCCAGCTCGCCTTCCAACTGCTGGCGGACCATCTCCGGGCCGCCGCTGGGATCCGGCGCCAGCGGGCCGCCGGCGGCAGGCCGGCCGTTGGACTGCATCGCCATCGGCGATTGCTGAACCTGGGGAAGGCCTGCGATTTCGCCGTTCGGGTTGCTGGCCAGGGAGATCATCCTGGCAATGATCGGGGCGGTGATGCTGTTTTGCTTGCGCACCTGGTCGTCGAGGCTGGCTTGCGCCCGGCGATACTCGGGAGAGCTGCGCAGCCGCTCGACAGCGGCGCGGGCCTCGCCCGCGTCGCGCAGCGGGCCGAAGTCGGCGGCCAGCGATGAATAGCTGTTGAAGGCCTGGTAGAGGTCGTGGTTGTGT
>Ga0181538_10001270_pt1 | contig 28662 bp, 25 predicted proteins | sample PEATcosm2014_Bin_40_FD_119773 | JGI IMG/M metagenome (GOLD analysis project Ga0181538, IMG submission 119773) | Peatland microbial communities from MTU Mesocosm Facility, Houghton, MI, USA - PEATcosm2014_Bin23_30_metaG | ecosystem: Environmental > Terrestrial > Soil > Wetlands > Peat | place... | reverse complement strand
GTCCTGCAGACTGGCACGAAGAGCGGCTACAACTTCACGTTCTCCGGCGGCACGGCAGACAGCGCGGGCAACATCGACTACTACATCATCAACGCCAACCCTGTTACGCCCGGCTCGACCGGTCTGCGTTATTTCTACACAGACCAGTCCGGCGTCATCCGCGCCAGCACGACCGGTGCGGCCACCTCGGGCAGCACCCCGATCAGCTAACAGCGGAGTCAGTTCCAGGCTCGGGGGAGAAGGTCACAAACCTTCTCCCCCAAGCCACTTCTCAGGAGCGCAGGACAGGGTTTGAGTCAAGGTGCCAAAAATGAAATCGCGACTCTCAATTCGAAGCACCAGCAAAGGCGGCAACGCCGAGAAGGGCTTCTCCCTCGTTGAGCTCCTGATTGTCGTGACGGTCATCCTGATCATCGCTGCGATTGCCATCCCCAACTACATCACTTCCAAACTCCGCGCCAACGAAGCCGGTGCGGTCCAGAATCTTCGCACCATCACAACGGCTAACGTCGTGTACTCCACCACCTACCAGATCGGCTATTCGCCGGATCTGCCGACCCTCGGCGGCAATGCCACCGCACCTACAGTGACCGCTGCCGGTCTGATTGATTCCATTCTGGCGAGTGGAGCCAAGAGTGGCTATAACTACTCTTATTCCGTTGTTTCCACGGACGGGAATGGCCAAGTGACTAGTTACGTGATCTTCGCCGGTCCTCAGATTTTCGGCACTACCGGCGTGCGTTATTTCTACACCGATGAAACTGCCGTGATTCGATTCAACCCCACCACTCAGGCTGGTCCGAGCGATCCGCCGATCTCCTGAATTGTTTCCTCTTACGGCTTTTCTGTTTTGCCCGGTTGCTCCCTCGCAAATCTTCGGTCCCAGGTTTGATAGACTTTCTATATGTCTGCCCCGCTCAGGTTCGCTTGGGTGTTCTGTTGTGTTTTGCTAACGTCGGCGACTCTGGCCCGCTCCCAGGATTCGCAATCCTCCGCACGCCTTAAGGACGCGATTCGCGCTCTCGATCTGCATTACTCCGGGGCGCGTACGCTCCAAGCCGACTTTCTGGAACGCTACTCCGAGAGCGGTCGCGAGACGCGGGTCGAGTCCGGCAAGGTCTATTTTTCCCGGCCCGGCCGCATGCGCTGGGACTACGAGGCTCCGGAAGCCAAGCTTTTCGTCTCAGACGGAAAAACGCTCTGGTTCTACGTCCCCGCAGATCGCACGGCCACGCCCGAGCCGGTAAAGCGAAGTGAGGACTGGCGAACCCCGTTGGCGCTATTGACGGGCAAAGCCAATCTCTCGCGGCTTTGCAGCCGCGTCGAATTTGCTAATCCTTCAGCAACAGCCGAGGGGAACGTAATTTTGCGCTGCTGGCCGCGGGGTGAGAAGGCTCCCGCCGGGGCCCCCTCCGGCAGTGCTCCTTCCGGTGACCCCATGACAGGCTCTGCCGGGAGTTTTACGCAGGTCCTCCTCGAAGTGAACCCTTCAAGCGGCCAACTGGCGGACGTGCGCGTTCTCGAACCGGGAGACGTTGCGCTCGACTTTCGCTTTGGCGCCTGGCAGGAGAATCGGCCGCTGCCTGATTCGCTCTTCAATTTCCTGCCGCCCAAAGGCGTTGCGATTGTGCCCTGGCTCGATGCGAACCAGGGCGACGCCGTACAGTAAACAATCGACGCTTCAACGAGTCATTGCCTGTTTAGCGTACCCCTCGCGGCGCGAGCCACAGCCGCAGCGGTGTGAATGCTAGACTGAAATCTGTCTCGCGGCGCCAGGCGCGCGAGCAGAGGAGTTCGCCATTTCCGCGAAACCAAATTCGTCCCCGCTGCGTGCTCCCGATAAGCCCAGTTCGCAGCAAGGGTGGCTCTTGGTGGCCGTACTGAGCCTGACGGCCGCGGCCTACATCGGCACGGTGCGCTTCGGGTTTGTCTATGACGATGAGGGCCAGATCCTCGGCAATGCGTACATCCAATTCTGGCGTCACGTCCCCAGATATTTCATCAGCCAGGTCTGGTCTCACATTTTCCCCCAGCTCGGGGGAAATTTTTACCGCCCCTTTTTCCTGCTCTGGCTGCGTGTGAACGACGCCTGCTTTGGTTTGAATCCGAAAGGCTGGCACGCGGCCGCCCTCGGCCTGCACCTCATCGCAACCCTCCTCGTATATTTCATTTTCCGCAAGCTGACGGCAAATCCCTCGCTCGCCGCGATGGGGGCTTTGATCTTTGGTCTTCATCCTATTCATGCCGAGGTCGTGGCTTGGGTTTCGGGCGCCACGGAGTCCTTGTTGGCGGTATTTTTCTTGGCTGGCTTCCTTGCTTATTTGAAGTCGCGCGACGGCGATTCCGCCATTTGGATGACCGTTTCCTGCATCTTCTTCGCACTGTCCGTATTTTCTAAGGAAACGGGAATCGTTCTGCCTACGCTTGTTTTCGGCCACGCTTGGATTTATGGCGCGCCCAACAGTCAAGCGGCGGAGAGCCTGACGCGGCGCATGCTCCGTGCGGTCCGCGTTTCGTTGCCTTACGCGCCGGTTGCGCTCTTCTATCTCTTTGCGCGCGTTCTGGTTTTGCGAGGTATGGGGCACCCGTCGAATCCGTCGAGCTGGCGCACGATTGTGTTCACGATGCCCTCGATGATGGCGTTCTATCTTAAGAAGTGGTTCCTGCCGATTCGGCTAACCGAGTTCTATGACATGCCGTATTGGAGCGGCTGGAATTTCTGGCATGTGTTTCTCCCCGCGCTGGCGGTCCTGGCCTGCGCCGCAGTGCTGTGGCTCTCCCGTCGCTGGCTCGGGACTCGCGATCTTGCATTCGGGGCGCTCTGGGTCATTGTTCCTTTGCTTCCGGTGATGGATGTCGCCGTTTTCCCCGTGGACGACACCGTCCACGACCGCTATTTTTATTTGCCCAGTGTCGGCGCCTCTTTGATTGTGGCCCTGGTCATCGATCGCTTGACGCGATCCAAGGCGGTTGCGGCCAAGCCTCGCCTGCTTCCCGCCTACATTCTGACGTTTCTCGTGCTCGGCGGCAGTCTGGCGGCATTGACTTCGCACGAGTCGAGTTTCTGGGTGAACGACATCACGATGTTTGGTCGCGCCCACACGCTCGCGCCCAAGAATCCGATCGCGCGCAACAACTTTGCGGTCGAGCTGGCCGCTCTCGGTGATAACGATGCGGCCCGCTCCATATTTGAACAAGCGATCTCCGTCGATTCCCGTGACTGGGCGGCGTACTTCAATCTTGGCAGGATCTCCTACCAGGAAAGGAAATATCCCGAAGCCGAGAAGTGGCTTCTACAGGCCAACGCACTGAACCATACCGCGCCCGACGTCTACATCGATCTCGGCCTCGTTCAATTGCGCACCAACCGCGTGCCTGAGGCGCTTGCCAGCATGCGCCGCGCCGTCGAGTTGCGTCCCAACGACCCCACCTATCTTTTCGCTTACGGCGTGGTCCTAGCGCAAAGCGGGGATTGCACGGCGGCCCGCGCGCAATTTCGTGAGGCTCTGGACATCCGCCCCGGCGAAGGAATGACGCAGCTCGCCATGGATCGTTGCGAGCAGATTGCCCCGCAGAGGTAGCTTCGCCAGAAAACCGCTCTCCGCTCTTTGCTTTTTCCCGCTTTCTACTTATCCTTTCTGCCACCGCCGTGAATTAGCGGTTGTGCCGGAGACCGTGCATGCTGCGAATCTCATTCACTGAATTGTCCGGAGCGCTCACTCGCGCGCTGGTGAGGCTGGGCTTCGATCCGGAACGCGCCGCCCAGTGCGCACGCCTGTTTGCCGAGACCACCCGCGACGGCGTCTATTCCCACGGCGTAAATCGTTTCCCGCGCTTCGTCGCCACGATTCGCAACGGCTGCGTCAATGTCCACGCGCGCCCCGAGCGCGTTTCCGGTTTCGGCGCAATCGAACGCTGGGACGGCAAACTCGGCCCCGGCAATTTGAATGCGTACGAATGCATGAAGCGCGCCATTTCGCTCGCGCGCGAACACGGCCTCGGCTGTGTTGCGCTCGCGCACACGAATCACTGGATGCGCGGCGGCACCTACGGCTGGCAGGCTGCGGACGCCGGAATGATTGGCATGTGTTGGACCAATACCCTGGCGAATCTTCCGCCGTGGGGCGCGAGCGACGTACGCCTCGGCAATAATCCCATCAGCGTGGCCGTGCCTCGACCCGGGGGCCACGTTGTCTTGGATATGGCGATGTCCCAATTTTCCTTCGGCGCTCTGGAAGCCTATCGCACGCGCGGCGAATTGCTCCCGGTGGACGGCGGTTTTGATTTGCAGGGCCGTTTGACTCGCGATCCAGCCGCCATCGAAGCATCGAATCGCGCGCTCTCCATCGGATATTGGAAAGGCTCGGGCCTCTCGCTTCTCCTGGATTTGACGGCCGCCCTTTTGTCCGGTGGTCTCTCCGCTATCCACATTCCCCTGGATTCGGTCCGTGAATCCGGGCTCTCCCAAGTCTTCCTGGCCTTCAATCTTCCCGCCGTGGACACCGCCGCCGCCTCCGCCGGCATGGCTGACGAGATTGTGAAGTTCCTCCAATTACCGCCCGGCTCCAGAGGCGAGCGCGTGCGGTATCCCGGCGAAAGGACGCTCCGACTCCGCCACGAAAATACGGAACTGGGTATCCCCGTGGAGCCTCGCGTCTGGGCCGAGATACAGGCCATCTGAGCGAGATCGTCTTCGTTTTACTTTCTTGGTGACCCCGGCTTTGCGCGGCAAGCGCTCGCCATGTTGTCGCCCACACAACCGCATCCTACACGCGCCTAGTCCTGACTTGGGCCCGAAGGTATCCTTGTTCTACGAGCGATCTCGCTCGCGGAGCCAAGGATATCGCCAGTCTGTAAGAGGCTGCGGAGCCCCGTGTTCAGTCCTCGACAGGTATAGAAAAATGCAGAAGCAGAATCGTCTAGGGGCCGCCGGCGCAGCGAAAAAGCTTGTCGCCTGGGGCGATCGAAACAAGTTCGGAATCACCCTTCTTCCGTGGGTCGTGATTTTCGCCAGTGTTCTTTCCCTTAAGTATTCCATTCTTATTTCGGGCGGGTTCCGCGAAAGCGCGCTCGGCCTCGGCCATCCCGGTTTTTTGACCACCGCGGAAACCGTCGCCCTGTTCCGGTCGGATTTATTGCTCTCCTGCATTTTCATTCCACTCGGACTCTCTCTCTTGTTGTGCTGGCTCCCGTTGCCCTTGCGCGTGCTGATTAGCGGTTTGTTTGCGCTCGCTGCTGAAATCATTCTTAATTTCGAGACGACCGTCTACACGACCACCGGCTCCTTTTCTTCAATCAAGATGCTATGGGTCTTGATCGCCTGGACGGTTCATAGCCACGACACCAGCATCATCTCGATCCCGGTTCAGGAACAGCTCGGAATCGCCGCCTGGATTCTGGGCGTCGGCCTGGCTGCGGCCATTGCCGTCGTCGAACTGCGGAAGTCCAGGACGTGGCTGAACTCCGCGTCGCTTATGCTCTTTGGCCTCGGCTCCGTCGCGGCCCTCTTGGCGTGCATTCCGCGCTTGCCGGATACCGCGTGGAAGCCGTCTCTCCTCGGACAGACCGCCTACGCCGCATTGATGGAAGGCAACGTTGACGCGGACATGCTCTCCCGCACGGCCCCGGAGCTCATGCAACTCTACAAAGCGACTTCTTCGATCCCGCCGGACGGCCCCACGCCCTACACCGGGAAAGCGCGCGACTACAACGTTCTCCTGTTTGTAATGGAGTCGATTCCCGCGCAGGTCTTTGATCCCGCGCAAGATTCTCTAAGTGATATGCCCAATGTTCGACGGTTGCGCGAACACTCTTTTCTCTTGGGAAAACACTACACGACCTTCCCTCTGACAAACTACGCCGCCTTCTCTATCTTTACGTCGATGTATATCAAGACTTCCATCGGCGCGGTGATTGGCGATCGCGATACAAAACTACCGGGGATGGTTCGCTCCCTGGACGCCGCCGGATATCAGACTGCGTATTACGGCTACGTTTGGAAGACGCCCAGCCAGCGCGACGACCGTATGCTCAAGAGTCTTGGTTTCGACAAGATCACCGAGCCGGACATCGATCCGGTCGTGGATAGGCAGGGAAGTGAAACGTTCGAAGGCCCCATCGAGTACGTCGAAAAGCACGATCGCCAGTCGCTCGAAGCTTTGCGGCTGGACATCCATCGCTGGGCGGGCGAGAAGCAAAAATTCGCCGCTGCATTTTTCCCGGAAATTGGACACGATCCCTGGCGCGAATTGTCGGGCCGGGTATCAAAATCTGCCGAAGACCGCGGCCACGCCCTCGCTGCCTACGAGGACGCCTGGATTGGCGTCCTTATGGCTGAGCTGGATCGCGACAATCTGCTGAACAACACCATCATCGTGATCACCTCCGACCACGGGGAAAGAAGAGTGCCCGTGCCTCTAGGAGCGCCTCCTCAACTTGTCGCTCACGGAAAGCTGGACGATATTGTGATTCGCGTTCCCATGCTCATTTATGTCCCGCAAGTCCTCGCGCATCCCGTTGCGATAGACGATCCGACGTCTCACCTGGATATCACTCCGACGATTCTGGATTTACTGGGGATTTCCTCCGGACGCGAATTCGAGCAAGGCTCACCGGTGACCAGCCCGGGCATTGCTTCTCGCCGTCTCTTCCTCCCGATGGACATTTTCGGCGCGACCGGATTTTTCTATCACGGGAATTATTTCATGGAGGACGGCGCGAAGACTGTTTTTGAAAACTCAACGCTTCATTTTGACGACGGGAACGCTCTCCCGTACGGCGGCCAGGAAGCAAATGACGTGCGGCAAACCCTGACCGAGCAAGACGCCCTGCAAAATGCCCTCTTGACCAACTTGATCGGACAACCTGTTCGTTAAGCTCGCCATTCATTTAGTCCTGTTCAGTAATGAACAGCGGAGCGCGGTAAAATAGACTCTGCTGTAGATGCTGCGCAGATAGCAGACGAGATCGTCGTGGCCGGCGGGAACCGTTCCGTGGGAGCGCAGCAGGAGAGAACACAACGTGAAGAGCCGCCGCTATCTTCAATTCGGGATTTCCTGCGCGATTGTGTTGTCGCTCGCAGGCGCACTTCTGGGGCAAGATCCACGTCTCAGGGTACTAGTCGTCAACGGCAAAACAGTTGGCGCGATCCTCGTCGTGATCGATGGACATTCTTATGTGGATGTCGAGACCCTGGCCAAATTCACAAACGCCGCGATCACCATCGAACCAACGCGCATCGCGCTGACCATCCCGGGACCCGGCGGAGAAACCGGCCCCGCTACGGCTACCGCCGGCGTCCCTCCGCAATCTTCACAGGAGCTCTCCAAAAACTTCGCAGTAGCGGCGATTGCCGAAGTGGCGGAAATGCGCGAGTGGCGAGGCGCAATCGGGACCATGATCACCTACGGCCTGGCCGTCAGCGGACAGTGGGCGGCCGGCTATCAAGACCAAGTGCAAGTGGGCCTAGGCCAGGCAGCGTCGGCCGCTACCACCGAGGGAGATCGAGATACTCTCCAACTTCTGAGGAATGAGACGGCGCAACTAACAAGCTGGGCCGCAGGAGTCTCCGCCGACCGCAAAAACCTGAATGGCGCTCAAGGACTTGACCCCAACGCCCTCCAGAACGATCCCGCAATGGCGAAAATCACCGCTTGCAGCCATTTTCTGAACGCCATGCTAGTTACCGGCTCCTTCTCCGACGACGCCAGTTGCCACTAGCCGTCACCCTGGCCCGGCAGCGCGCTCCCACTAGGACAGGCATTCCTGCCTGTCCACTTCTTTCTCTCTGTTGTCGTCCCGGAAATTCCGAGCGGCCCCGCCGCCCTCCCCAGCATCATAAGAACGTGGCAACAGCTCCAAACTCGCGGCGTCAAACGAACTGTCCGGTAGCCCCTCCAGCACATGCCCGCGATGCACGCGCTGCGGAAGCCCAGTGGCTTGAGGTACACTTGGCCTAATGGCTGAATTCGTTTGCAAGGTTGCCGACACCACCGGCCGCGTCTTCTCGCAACTGGAAGCGGCCCAGTCCGCCGCTGAGGTACGCCAGAAGCTCGCCGACCGCGGTTTCTACGTCTATTCCGTCCGCCCGCGCGCGCGGTTGCTGCTCGGCTCTCTGCGCCGGCGCCACGAACGAGCGGTCAGCGGCATGGATTTTCTGGTCTTCAACCAACAGTTCAACACGCTGATCAAGGCCGGCATCCCGATTCTTAAGGCGCTCGATTTGCTCGCCGAGAGAGCTGCCTCCCCCCGCCTCCGGCCCTTACTGAGCGAGGTCCGCCGCCAGGTGCGCGAGGGAGCCTCGCTCTCCGAAGCCCTCGATCAGGTCGGAGCGTTCCCCAAGGTGTACACCACTTCGATCGTGGCGGGTGAGAAGAGCGGCAATCTGTCCGGCGTCCTGGATTTCTACATCGCCTACCAGCGCGTTTCCACTGGCGTTCGCAAGCGTCTGCTCCAGACCCTGATTTATCCGGTGATTCTTGTATGCGTAGCGATTTCCATCATCAGCTACTTGATTGCCTACGTCATTCCGCAATTCTCCCTGCTCTACAAAGATCTCAATATCACGCTGCCTGCGCCGACGCGGCTGTTGCTGCTGATCGCGGTCACGTACCGGCCGGTCCTGCTCATCGCGGTTGCTGCGGTCGTTCTTTCTGCGATCGCGGTGTTCTTGTGGTCTCGCACAGAGGCCGGCAGCCTGGCTCTGGACCGCGTGAAGCTGAAACTCCCGCTTTTCGGCGACACCTGGATTAAATTCCAAGTCTCGCAATTCTGCCGCACGCTCTCCACGCTGCAGGCCGGAGGCACTCCGCTCGTCACCGCTCTCGAAACCTCTGCGGGCTCCATCAGCAGCAAGCTCATTTCGAGCAGTGTCAGCAAGGCCGCGCAATTGGTTCGCGAGGGCCAGCCGCTTCACGCGGCGCTCGGTTCCACGAATGTGATGCCCGAACTGGCCTTGGAAATGGTCGAGGTCGGTGAGGCCAGCGGCGCGCTTTCGGCCATGCTCGGCAGCATTGCCGAATTCTACGAAGAAGAGGTTAATCTGCGCACGCAGGCCATGATTGCAGTTGTAGAACCGGCGATTTTGATCTGCATGGCGGTTCTGATAGCCTTTATCTTGATATCACTCTATCTTCCGATCTTTTCAATTTCCGTTGGATCGTTCCAGGGCTGACGCCCCCGTGAGTTGGCAATGAGCACCGTAGACCACAATCTGAGCGCCAATGTCCTCGCGGATTTGCAGGGCGAGCGCGAACGCGCCCACAAGTTGGCCGAGCGCTACCGCTGCCCCTTCGTGGATCTCGAAGAGCAGAGAATTGACCCTGAACTGTTCCGCAGCATCCCGGCAGATTTGATGTTCCGCTTCAATTTTGTGCCTCTCGAGGCGCATGAGAATCAGCTCATTGTCGCCGTTGCCGATCCCAGCCTCGTGCTGCTCTCGGACGAATTGCCTTTGCTGCTGGGCAAGAAACTCGTCCTGAAAGTCGCCACCGCGAACCAGATCAGCGATTTGCTCAAGCGCACGGAACAGTCGCAGCGCGTCCTCGAGCAGGCCACCGAAGCCTTCACTCTTCAAGTTGTCGGCGATGAAGACGAAACCGAAGAGACGATCTCCGCCGACACGCTTACGCGCGAATCTTCGGTGAGTCCCATCGTGCGCCTTGTCGACACTTTGATTTTTACCGCTCTCGAGCGCCGCGCGAGCGATATCCACATCGAAGCGCGCGACATCGAAGTCGTGGTGAAGTACCGCATCGACGGAATTTTGGTCTTCGCTATGACGCCTATCTCCAAGGAATGGCATTCGACGATTCTTTCTCGCATCAAGGTGATGAGCGAGCTGGACATCGCCGAGCGCCGCGTTCCGCAGGACGGCCGCTTTCGCGTGCGGTACAAAGGCCGCTTTGTCGATTTTCGCGTTTCCATCATGCCCTCCATCCACGGCGAGGACGCTGTGCTTCGCGTTCTGGACAAGGAGACGCTCTCCGAAAAATTCACAAATCTCAGCCTGGACGTCGTCGGCTTCGGCGCCGAAGACCTGCGCAAAATTCGCCGCTACATTCGCGAACCGTACGGAATGTTTCTCGCCACTGGCCCTACTGGTTCCGGCAAGACCACCACACTCTACGCGGCGATTAATGAAATCAAGACCGACGAAGACAAGATCATCACCATCGAAGACCCAGTCGAATATCAGGTCCGCGGCATCACGCAGATTCCCGTCAACGAGAAGAAAGGCCTCACTTTCGCGCGCGGCTTGCGCTCCATCCTGCGCCACGACCCTGACAAGATCATGGTCGGCGAGATCCGCGACGAAGAAACCGCGCAAATCGCCATCCAGTCCGCGCTCACCGGCCATCTCGTGTTTACTACCGTCCACGCAAATAACGTCACCGACGTGATCGGCCGCTTCATCAACATGGGCGTCGAGCCCTACAATTTCGTTTCTGCGCTCAACTGTATTCTCGCGCAACGCCTGGTTCGCATCGTCTGCCCACACTGCGCGCGGCCTGTGCGCTATCCCGCGGAACTCCTGAAGGCTTCGGGCCTGAATCCCGTCGAATGGGCCAACGCCCAGTTCTCGGAAGGCGCCGGCTGCCTGGAATGTTCCGGCACGGGCTATCGCGGCCGGACGGCAATTTCCGAACTTCTCGATCTCTCCGACCGAATTCGGGAGATGATCGTCGCGCGCCGCCCGACTTCGGAAATCAAGCGCGCGGCTCGCGAGGAAGGAATGACGTTCCTGCGCGATTCGGGAATGGCCAAAGTGCGCGCGGGCATCACCACACTCAAAGAGATCAATAAGGTTACTTTCATTGAGTAGCTCCGACGGCATTCGCCAGGGAATCTATCAAAGCAGCATCATCAGGAAATTCACGCGCTGGCTCGACACGATCCCGCATCCCCTGATCGCTTGCGAATTGACGCCCACGTATGTTGCCGCCGCGCGCTGGACGCACACTGGCGGTCTCGACGGCTTCGCGCAAGAGTCGCTCCCCCCCGGTGCGCTCGTTCCCACCGCCGTTGAATCCAATCTCGCGGCAGCCGCCACAGTGCGCGCCGCGGTTGGTAAAGTATTTGCCCGCCTGCACGCGAAGCCGCAGGAAGTCGCGGTCCTCGTTCCTGACGCGGTGATTCGCATTTTCGTTCTTCACTTTGATTCTTTCCCGCGCAATCCGACTGAAGCAGTTCCCATGCTTCGCTGGCGGCTGAAGAAGAGCGTGCCCTTCGAGGCCGAAGAGACGCTGGTCTCCTACATGCGGCAAGAGGCGCGCGAAGAGGGCGTGGACGTGGTCACCGGCCTCGCGCGGCTGCGCATTATCCGCGAATACGAAACGCTGATTGAATCCGTAGGAATGACGCCAGGCGTTGTCATCAGTTCCACTCTCGCCGCTCTTCCGCTGCTCGACGACACCAGGCCCGCGCTGATGGCGCGTGTCTCGGGCTCCCTTTTGACCACCGCCATCGTGCGCAACGGTTTGCTGTGCGGATTCCGATGCATTGAACTGCCTGTGGATTTGGCCGTGCTCAGCCCGCAAGCGCTGCTCGATGAAATTTATCCGCTCGCGGCGTACTATCAAGATTTCTGGAAGGAAGACATCGCCCTGGTGCGGCTCGCCGGCCTTGCCGATCGCATTTCGGAATTTGTGCCCGTGCTCCAATCGGAATTGAATTGCCCGGTGAGTTCGTTGTTATCGGCAGCTTCCACCGAAGGGCGCCTCGGACCGGATGCGCGGCCGCTCGCCGAGCGCGAACTCGATGCGCTAATCGGCTGGACGTTGAATCGTGGGGCATAGGCTAATCGGGGAAGCGAAGCGATGAAAGCTCGTCTCAATCTTTCGACGACGCCGCTGGTCAGCAACCGGCGATTTCTGGTCGGCAGCGCGGCGATTGCTTTTTGCGCGCTGCTCGCGATGCTGCTGCTCGCGACGCACGCGTACAAAGCATGGCGTAGCGATCGCGAATTTCGCGTCCGTCAGCAACAAGTGAATTCTGATATCGCACGCCTTCAGGCTCACCGCGACGAGCTGGACGCCTATTTCAACCGCCCCGAAACGGTGAAACGCCGCGAACTGGCCAGTTACCTCAACGCTTTGATCGAGCAGCGCAGTTTCCCCTGGACCAAGGTCTTCATGGATTTGGAGCAGAGCCTCCCGGCCGGCGTGCACGTCGTGAGCATCGAGCCGAAGCTCGTGGGCGACGAAGTTCAATTGGCCCTCGTCGTCGGGGCGTCCAACGATGAGGCCAAGCTGAAATTTCTGCAAGCGATCGAGTCGTCGCCCGTTTTTTCGCGCCTGGAAGTTCTCTCGGAAAGCCGCCCGGCTCGCAGCCAGGGCAACGATGAAGTTCGCGTGGCGCTTACAACTTGGTACTCGACAATCTGATGAATCAGAAATTTGAGCTTCGGAAGCGAATCGTCCGCTGGGCCCTGATCCTGGCCGTCGTGGTGGACCTCGGCCTTGTCGGATTGAACTGGCATATGGCCCGCACTCCGCATCCTCCCGAGGGGGAACTGCAGCGTCTGAATCACCAGCGCGAAATAATGCAGGCCGATCTCCGCCGTGGGGACGATATCGAAAAAGATCTTCCGGCAATCGAGCAACAGGATGATTTGTTTTTCCATGAGCAGTTTCGACCGCTTCCCACGGGCTATTCCGGACTCATCGCGGATCTGAATTCTCTCGCGGTCGGGGCCGGTCTGCACATGGACTCGACCACGTTCGATCAGCACGCTGCCGATCCACATGGCGTCGTGCAGGTAAATATTTCGGAGAGCGTCGAGGGCAACTATCAAAGCCTCGTCACTTACTTGAATGCCTTGCAGCGCTCGAAGAATTTTTACGTCCTGGACGGACTGGGCCTCAGCTCCAGTACGGAAGGCAGCGTAAGGCTGACGTTGCAATTGCGGACTTTTTTCCGGACCTAATGATGCCGCGGAATACAAAAATCCTGCTGGGTGTGCTGTTGTTGGTTGTCGCAGCTGCCGCGTTTTTTATATGGCCGGCCTCTGGTCCAAGCGATGTGGCCGTCGCAACTGCCCCCGGCGCGCCCTACACAATCCTGAGTGTGGAGAATCCCGCGCTGCGTCTGGATGAACTGGACCGCGTGCGCAGGCTCGAGTACACGGGAACACACCGGAATATTTTTAGTCCCACGCCGCCACCGCCTCCGGTTCATGTGCCGACGCCCGCGGAGATCAAGCGCCAGCAGGAGATTGCCGCTTCGCAGCCTCCCGCGCCCCCGGCGCCTGTTGTTGTGCCGGCGACATTTTTCGGTTACGTCACGGACGCGCGCACAGGCCACAAAGAAGCGCTGTTCAGCGATTCAGATGACGTGTACATCGCTGCCGAAGGCGAAACTCTACTGGGCCGTTTTCGGGTGCTGAAAATCGGCAATGACTCCGTCGAAGTCGAGGAGATCTCCAGCGGCCGCCGCACGACGCTGACGATGGAAGAACCCGAACCCGCCGGATGAGAACGATGAAGACCTCCTTGCGAAATCCGCGACGCACCGAAGCAGGCTACACGCTGCTGATCATGCTGTTCATTGTCGCGTCGATGATCATTCTGCTGACAGCCGCGACGCCTTCACTTCTGACGCAGGGGCGGCGCGAGCGCGAAGAAGAAATGATTTGGCGCGGCAATCAATATGTGCGCGCGATCGGGCTGTACTACCGCAAGTTCGGAAAGTATCCCAACAAGATCGACGATCTCTACCAAAACACCAACGGCCTCCGTTTCCTGCGTGAAGAATACAAAGATCCGATGAACACCGTCGACGGTACCTGGAGGCTCATTTATCTCGGGCCGAATGGCCAGCTTATCGGCAGCGTGAATTATACGAACATGCTGCAGATGGCGATGCCCGGTGGAGCTGCGATGGGCGCGCCGGGGACGATTCCCACGGGAGCGGCCGGGACAACGCAGGACTCGTCTCCATTCGGCGCGCCAGGGGCGCCTCCCGCGGGAACGACTGGCACGACGGGGCAGCCAGGCGCCGCACAATCTCCCGACCAGAGTTCCTCGCAGGAGTTGCCGCTCGGCGGTGAAATCATCGGCGGTAATTTGATCGGCGTCGGCAGCAAGGTGAAAAAGCCCTCGATCAAAAATTGGAATGGCGCGAGCGACTACTACCACTGGGAATTTATCTGGAAGCCCATTCAGGTGGTGGGTGCTCCGGGAGCAGCCCAACCTCCTGCCGCCGGAGCGACTGGAGCACCCCCTGCGATTCCTGGCTCGTCCGCTCCCTCGGTTGGAAATCCGCCGGCGAACCCGCCGGAGACTCCCGCGCCACCGGCGAACCCGCCAGATCAGCCTCTGCCGCCGCCAGACAATCCGCCGACGAATTGAGTTTTCTCTTTTATCGCAATTCCAATGCAAATGGGTCATTCCGAGCCCGCAGCGGCGGGCGAGGAATCCCTCTGCCTCGCGCTGCGAGGTCGTGTCTAAAGTGACTCGCTTGCGGCGGCGTCGCGACTAGGGCTGTGTGGCGGGTTGCGCGGGGTTGGAGAGGCCGCGCGCTTGCGGCGGGGCTGCTGCGAATTTCTTTTTCTTCAGGCCTTGCGTGATGCGGCGGACGTAATTTTGTGTTTCAGCGTACGGCGGAACGCCCTGATATTCGGCGACGCGAACCGGGCCGGCGTTGTAGGCCGCGAGCGACAGCGTCAAATCCTGGTTGTACTTCTCCAGCAAATCTTTCAGGTAATGCGTTCCGGCGTTGATGTTTTGCCGCGGGTCGAAGACGTCTTTCACGCCGTACTGCGCGACGACTTCGGGGCGAAGCTGCATCAGTCCGCGTGCAAATTTCGGCGAGACAGCCTTCGGATTGAAATTCGATTCGACAGCGATCACGCCGGCGATCAGCTCCGCGTCCACGCCGTAGAGCCTGGAGGCGGCAGTGATGAGGTCGGCGTAGGGCGACGCGACTTGCGGCGGGGCAGGCGCAGTTGGGAAGACTTCCTCCGGCTCGACGGCGACGAGTTCCCGAGCAGGAATTTCGACGGTGCCACCTGCAACGGTAAGGCGCACGGTGTCGCCAAGCGTCTCGTAGGCCGTGATGTGCAGGCGCTGGCCGGAGCGCAAGACGGCGTAGTCGGCGCGGGCGGCGGGTGCTAGGCACAGGACGGCGCAGATCGCGAGCAGCGCGAGTTTTGGTGCGGCCAACGTGTCTTTCATAGCTGTCTCGCGTGCGCGGGGGTCGGGGACAACGCGTATTCCGCAATCGCATGTGCTACGCCGGCTTCGTCGTTCGAGCGCGTTTCGCGCCAGCCGAACGATTTCAATTCCGGAACGCTGTTCCCCATGACCACCGGCACGCCTGCATATTCGAGCATCTCGCGGTCGTTGAGGTTGTCTCCGACCGCCATGATTTCTTCCCGCGCGATGCCGCGCAGGGAGGCCCACTCGGCGAGCGTGGCCCCTTTTGAGCAGCCCGCGCGAATCACGTCCTCGAACGCGAAATTGCGCGATTCGTAGACCGTGCGCGCCACGGAGAATTGATCCGCGAACGGCAGCGCGTCGAGCAACTCCGCCACGCCGCGCATGCGATCGAGCTCCCCGGTGAACATGACTTGGATGGGATCTTCCGTAATGCAATCCTCGAGTGGTGAGATTTCGGCCAGGTATTCACGATTGCGCAGAAGGTATTGCTTGCGCATGGGATCGTCCCAGTCAATGCGTTCGTAGACGACCTGGCCTTTGCCCCCGCGGTCGAATTGCACGGCAGTGCCATCCCGGAATTCCGGTGTGGCGCGGATCACCGCGAGCGCAATCTCTTTGGGCAGAAGGTGGCGGAGATGCGTTGTGCCGTCTTTCGATTTCACGATCGCCCCATTATTCAGAATCATCGTGAGCGGGGTGAGAATCTTCTCGGCGATGGGCAAGGCGAAATTGTAGCGACGACCGGTGACGAGGGCCACTTCGATGCCGCGCGCGACGGCCTCGGCAATCGCGGCACGATTGGCCTCCGGCACCTGCTGATGCGAGTCGAGCAGTGTGCCGTCAATATCGAGCGCGATGAGGCGAATGGGCGTCATTTCAGCAGGTCTCGAGTTCAGCCACTCTAACAATTGTACCTTGCGCCGGGGCAGGGAACCCGCCTGCAAATGCGAGTTGGTGCTCGAACATGCGGGGGGGCGAAAATGGCGGGCCGCCTACCGTGCTCGTCGCCATCTGAAATATCGGCGATGCGTGGAAAAGAAAGATGGACAGGCAGGAATGCCTGTCGTACTCGGAGGTGCGCGATTAGAAGGAAGTTTGGAGGCGAAGGAAGGCGCTGCGGGCGGGGCCGATGGCGTTGCCGGAAAAGAGGCCGCCGAAATCTATGATGTTGAGGCGATCGTTTAGATTTTGGCCGTCGGCTTGGATCTCGACCTTCAGGCGCTCCGAGGTGTAGAGATCGGCGCCGAGCAGGGCATCGAGAGAGAGTGTGGGACGGATGCGTCCGTCCGCGAAATCAATGCGATCTACCACCTGTTGGCCGTACTCTGCGAGTGCCTCCATGTAGGTGCCGTCGAAATCAAAGGGGAGACCGCTTCCATATTCGACGCCTGCGCCTAGCCAGACACGCGAGGTGAGTTGATAGCGCAGACGGGAGCGGAGCGTGTTGCGCTGGTCCTGGGAATCCGGGAAATGGCCGGAGAGTTGAGTTGTGGCATTCACCGCGTCGTCACCCAAGAAGAGACCGCCTGTGACCGGGAACCAGGCGTTGCCGACGATGTAGGAGTAGCTGGCAAAGCCAGAAAATCGACGCCAGGCTGGGAGATCGAGTTTGCCTTCGGCGCCGTAGAGGATGGCTTTCTGGAAGGCGATGGGAAAGCTGACGGCAGTGTTCAGCAATTGGTCGTCGTCGGCGTAATTATTAAATTGGCGGCGGAAGATATTGCCGTCGAGCTTCAGTTTGCCGAGGATCGCCTTGGTGAACCCGATCTCGAAATAATCGCCGCGAGACGGTTGGACGGGAAGTCGCAGCACATTGGGATTTAACGCCTGAATCTCAGGAGTACTCGAAAGCAGAATATTTTCAAACGACGGCGTCTGGAATACGCGGTCGAAGGAAGCGTGCAGTAAGAGAGCGACGGAGGGAACGTAACGGCCAACGGAAACGCGAGGACTGAACGCGCTCTGATTGACGAGTAGCTGATAGTGATCCCAGCGCAGGCCGGCGACTACGGTCCATTTGCCAAGGCGAATCGTATCCTGCGCAAAGACTCCCTGCTCGAGATCCGGGCGGCTGCCCGTGAAGGAGAACGTGATGGGAGTGCCGTCGTCGAACTGCGTGGGATCTGTAATGATGTCGCTAAAATTCTCGTGCAGGAAGAGATTGTCGGATTCGAAGCCGAATTGAAATTCCTGGCGCTTGCGGTGAACGCCAAAGGTTCCCTTGACGTAGGCCTCGTGAAAGCCATTGTCTTGAAACGCGATGACGGGAGTGGAAAGCGGATTGGAGTTGAGGCCGTCCGAATTGTCGCGGTACATGGCGCGGAAATCGGCAAGGACGTTGGGGGAGAAGATGTGCTCGTAGGAGGCGATGCCCAGGGTCTCGGAATTGTCGCCGGTCTGCAGTTGACCGGCGGCCTGTTGGACTTGCTCGTTCGGAATATCGTAAGAGGAAAATTCGTGACGTAACGTAAGACGCAGGCGATCCTTCGAGGTGAAATCGCGCTCGTAACGGATGGAAAAATCGCCATTCTGGCCGGAGTTCGTATAATTCTGCGGGACCACGGGATTCAGATAGTGATCCGTGGTATTACCGTCGGCGCTGACGCCTAGAAGATTTTTGCCCCAGGAGTATTGCACCTCGCCGAAGCCGCCTGCCGTATCGAAGCCGCCGCCGGAGAGATCAACCTGCCCATGCAGACCTTGCGCGGTGTTTTCCAGCGTATTGACCTCGACCACTCCGCCCATTTTTCTGCCGTATTCGGCGGGAATGCCGGCCGTATAAATGTTGAGCGACTCCACATCGTCCGCCTCGATCTCGGGGCCGAAACTTGGCGAGCGATTGTCCGTGAGCGGAATTCCGTCCACGACGAATTGCGTTTGATACTCCGAGCCGCGCGGGTGCAGCACTGCGTTGCCTTCATAAATCCAACCAGGTTGGGAATCGACCAAATCTTGCAATGAACGGCCGGGTAGGGAAGTTGTGCGCGTGCCGATGGTGTCGGCGCCGATGCGATCGATTGAGCTAGTGCTGTGGGGATCGACAAGCGTTTGCGTCTCGTGGACCACGATGGATGCGGTAGCGGATGCGACGCTGAGGCGGACGACGAAATCGGTGGGGAGGGCGGAGGCGATCTCAATCGCGCCGGAGAATGGCGCAAAGCTCGCACGCGCGAACTGGATTTTGTAGATGCCGAAGGGGAGAAGTTTTGCCGTGGCGCGGCCTTCGGCGTCGGTGGAGAGAGTCTCGCGAAAGTCGTTGGCTTCGCTCACGAGCAGCACGGCCCCCTTTACGCCTAGGCCCTCTGGGTCCAGCACCTGGACGCGCAGCTCGCCGGTGCGGCTCTGAGCATGGGCAGCGACGGCGAAAAAAAAGAAGAGAAGGGCGAGCTTCTTCATTCAGATTCAAGGTTAACGGATTTGGGCTGGGGGAGGGTAACGCGGAGGACGGGAATGTTTCCAATTTGTGCGGTTAATACGCGTGTGATGCGAGCGAGGAAAAGCCCCGCACCATTAAAGCCGAAGGGTGTGGCACTGGCCTTCGCCAAGGCTACGACGGGCAAGCCCACGGAGAAGGATTGTTCGTGCTACACTCAAAGTCCTCTCAGAGTAGTAAGAGTGGGCTCATCATCCGGCGACAAATTCAGATGACAGAACGACTTTATTATCACGATGCTTATCTGAAGGAGTTTGAGGCTTGCGTCGTCTCCGCGGAGCGTGCGGAGGGCGGCGGAGCTTCGAGCGAGCGGTGGAATATCGTGCTGGATCGAACGGCGTTTTATCCGACTTCGGGCGGGCAGCCGCACGATTTGGGGACGCTCGGCGCGGGGCGCGTCGTCGAGGTGATCGACGGCGACGACGGGAACATCGTGCACGTAGTGGAAGGGCGCGTGACGGACGGACGCGCTGGGGAAGGCGCGGTGCACGGCGCGATTGATTGGGCGCGGCGATTCGATCACATGCAGCAGCACACGGGACAACATTTGCTGTCGGCCACGTTCATCGAGCTATTTCAATTTCCAACGGTTTCGTTTCATCTGGGACGCGACGCTTGCACGATCGATCTGGAGACTCTGGCGCTTTCTACAGAGCAACTGGAAGCGGCGGAGCGTCGAGCGAACGAGATTGTGTTTGAGGATCGTCCCGTGACAATTCGATTCGGAAGTGCGGAGGAGTTGGCGCGGGACGGCGCGCGCAAGGAAGTGAAGCGCGAAGGAACGCTGCGGGCGATCGCGATCGAAGGTTTCGATTTGCAGCCATGTGGCGGAACGCACGTGGCGCGAACGGGGCAAATTGGGACGATCCTGCTCCGCAGCACGGAAAAAGCGAAGAAAAATTGGCGCGTAGAATTCGTTTGCGGGGAACGGGCCCGTGCGGCGGCGCGGCGCGATCGGGAATTATTGACGCAGGCGGCGCGGCAGATGGGCTGCGGCCCGGCGGAGTTGCCGGCGATGGTGGCGCGGGGGATTGAGGAGCGGCAGGCAAATCATCGCTCGCGGCAACGGCTGCTCGAGGAATTGGTGAGCATGGAGGCGCTGACCATGCTGGCGTTTCGCTCGACCCAGGAGAAGACGGGCGGGACGCGAACGCTTGCGCGCGTGTTTGAGGACGCGGATGCGGATTACTTGCGGATGCTCGCTGGGAAGCTCATCGAGGAACCGGGCGTGCGCGTGCTGTTTGCTTCGCGCGCGGCGGGGCAAATTGTGTTTGCGCAGACGCCGAGGCTGGGCGGGGATCTGGGCGCGGTGCTGCGGGAGATGGTTACGGCGGCGGGCGGGAAGGGCGGCGGGACGAAGGATTTCGCGCAAGGGAACGTGCCCGATGTGCGCGGGCTCGAAGGGTTGATTGAGAGTGCGCAAGAGAAATTGAGGGAGTAGGGGAGAAACGAAACAGAAAGAGAAATAGAGATAGAGAAAACCCGCACCCTTAAAACCGAAGGGTGCGGCACCCGCCGAAAGTTCAAAGTCGAAATCAAAGGCCAGAAGGAAGAGGGATTCTTCGAGTACGACGTGAGAAAAGACCCGCCACTCCGCTTAGACTGACTGCTCGGCTTTTGGTGTGCTGCCCATGAATGGTCATGCCTGCAAGTTAGGGTGCCGTGGCCGCCGGGGCCATCCAGCCATTGAAACGCATCCAGTTTTCGAGGAGCGTGGGCCACTCGCGTAGCTCAGGGAAAGCGGGGAAGCCTACGCCTAAGCCCGTGCCATGCGGGCCAGCCTGGAAAAGATGCATTTCCACCGGGACTCCTTCGCGGAGCAAAGCCTCGAAATAGGCCACACTGGCTTGAACGGGAACGGCGTTGTCGGTCACCGTGTGGTAGATGAACGTGGGCGGCGTGGTGCTGGTGACCTGCAATTCGGCCGAAAGAAAATCAATCAATTTGGGATCGGAGGTATCGCCGAGGAGCGCGTGGCGTGAGCCGCCGTGCGTGAGCGCATCACGCATGCTGAGTGCGGCGTAACAGAGAATGGTGAAGTCCGGGCGATCGCTGAAGCTATTGATGGGGTCGGCGGCGTTCTGGGTGCCGGCATCGAAATGTGTGGAGACGGTCGCGGTGAGGTGTCCACCGGCGGAGAAGCCCATCATGCCGATGTGGTTGGCATCGAGGCCATAATCGGCGGCGTGGGCGCGGACGTACCGGATGGCGCGCATGCCGTCGTCAATGGGGGCGGGATAGCCGTAGCGCGGGGCGAGGCGATACTTGAGGACGAAGCCTGCGACGCCGCGGGCATTGAGCCAGGCGGCGACGTCGGAGCCTTCCTTTTGCATCGAGAGGTGAACGTAGCCGCCGCCAGGGCAGATCACGACCGCAGAGTGCGTGGGATTCGAGGCCGGGAGATAGACATCGAGCGTCGGCTTGTCGAGATCGGTGTCGCCGACTGCGCCGGGCGCGCCCTTCGGCCAGAGGAGGATCGTCTCCGAAGGCTTCACCGCGGGCGGCGCTGCTGGCGTTTGCGCTTGGGGCGTAGCGACGGCGGAAGCGAGTGACCTGGTGGGCGAGGATGAGGCCTGGGCGCGCGACATGTTCGGCAGCAAGAGGGCCGCGCAAAGAGCGGCGACTGCGAGAACAAGTTTGCCTAAAGGGAAAAGCCGAGGCCGGCGAGACATCGACTGCGCACAACGCGGTGCGGTCATTGTGGGGTTCTCCGTTGGTGGAATGAGGCGCGAGTATGTCGCTGTCAGTGCAGGGAGTCAAGAAGAGAGGGCGGGCGAAAATTGGTGGACGACATGGGATTCGAACCCACGGCCTCCTCGTTGCGAACGAGGCGCTCTCCCAGCTGAGCTAGTCGCCCACCGGCGGAAATTAGGATAGCAGACAGCCGTAGGTTTTCCAATTTGACCAGATGTGTGGACTACTGAATGCCGGCGTCGCCGCCGCGCTGTGCGATGACCTTGCGCACGTTGTCGTAGAGCGCGCGGGCCTGCGGCAGGGAATCGATTGCCTTCAGGACTTGCGGATCGTCCTGGAGCTCGACCTCGTATCCTTCGGTGAGTCCGTAGACCGAGGTGAAGACTTCCTGCCTAACCATGCGCTTGATCCAGTCGGCATTCGCGGCGATGTCGGCGTCGGCGTACTTGATGCCGAGGTGATCGAGATACTTGCGGAAGTCCGTCATCACGGCATCATCCACAACGAAGGACTTGGTGATATCCGGCTTGGTGCCGAGGAACGAAGTTGTGAATCCGCCGACGCTGCCCTGATAGGGATAGAAGACGTTGTGGCGAAGCAGGAGCTGCTGGAAATCGTTGAGCTTTGGCTCGGCCACGACGACGTCGGGCGTGATGCCCCCGCCGCCGGTAACCTGCCTGCCGCCATCGGTGAGCTTCACTTCGGTGGGCGGCGGCGCCTTGTGATTGTAGAGATAGTCGTAGAGCGAAACGTCCTTGTAATCGCGCTGGATGAGCCGGCCGCTGGGCGTGTAGTAACGCGCCGTAGTGAGGGCGAGGCCAGTATCTTCACTCAAACCGGAAACAGTTTGCACCAGTCCCTTGCCGAAACTTTGCTCACCGACGACCAGGCCGCGATCGTGATCCTGAATCGAACCGGTGACGATTTCGGAAGCGGAAGCCGAGCCGCCGTTGATGAGCACGACGAGCGGCGTCTGCATGCCTTCGTTGCCCTGGACGGCGTAGTAACGGCGCTCCTGCGAGGCGCGGCCGTGGTGCGAGACGATCAGTTGATTCTTGTCAAGGAACATATCCGAGACGGCCACGGCTTCGTTTAGCAGGCCGCCGGGATTGCCGCGAAGATCGAGAATTATGCCATCGAGCTGAGAGGCGTTGATCTCTTTGAGCGCGTCGGCCATTTCGCTTTCAGTGGTCTCGTTGAAGCCCGAGAGCTTGATGTAACCGATGCCCGGACGCAGCAAAAACGCGACATCCACGGAACGCTTGGGAATTTCTGCGCGCGTGACGGTGAAATCGAGCGGAGCGTCGTAGCCTTCGCGGCTGATGGTGATCTTGACGGACGTGCCCTTGGGGCCCTTCAACATGTCGGCGACATCAGAAGTGCCGAGGCCGTCGGTCGACTTGTCATCCACCTTGAGAATCACGTCGCCGGGGCGCAGGCCGGCGCGAAATGCTGGGGTGCCCACCATCGGCGCGAGGATGACGGTGACAATTTTGTGATCGCCGCGCGGGCCGATGGTCATGCCCACGCCGTAATATTTTCCGCGTTGATCTTCGCGCAGGAGGGCGTACTGGCGAGGATCGAAAAAGCTGGAATGCGGGTCGAGGACGCGCAACATTCCGGGGATCGCGCCTTCATAGATCGCATGATCCGTGTCCACAGGGACCGCGTAATTTTCCTGTACGACGGATAGAACCTGCGTGAAGTTGCGGACAGAATCCTGAAGGTCGTTGGCACCGGCTGCGGTCGCCTTGACCGAGGGGCCATAGATGCCGCCCAGAATGGCGGAGAAGATCAGTACGCCTAAAACAAGCAAAGCACCACGCCGGCTGCTGCGCACAAGTCCTCGCTTTCCGAAAACTCAGTATAGCATACCAGTTGCGGGCATTTGACTCCCCTGCAACCCTCTTCTATGATGCGAAAGCGGCACGCCGGGACGCGTCCGGAACTGTGAAATGTGGCTGGTCACCTGGGTGCCAGGGGGTGGCGCGGGAGGCGGGCTGGGGGGCGGTAATCCCACCCTACTAGGACCAGCGTTCTGACGCAGTCGCGGAGGCGCATCCAGGCAGCGCAGGGCCCAAGTCATGCTTAGCATTCCCCATCTGATCATCATTTTCCTCGTGGCGCTGGTCGTATTGGGGCCGGAGAAGCTGCCCGAAGTGGCGCGCGTACTGGGGAAAGTGATGTCGGAATTCCGGAAGGTGACCACGGATTTCAAGTCTGCGCTGGAAACTGAGATGAACGAGATTGACCGTCAGGCCCGTGAAAAAGAGCGTCTGGCGAGGGAGGCAGCGGCGCGACCGCCGGCGGTTGCGCCACCCATGGCGGCATTGCCCGAGGCCGCGCCCGAAGCTGCGCAGGAATTGGTGAGCGGGTCGGAGAACGACGCCCCGCGCCCCGCCGGCGACGCGCAAGCAGGGGGCGCCACGACTACGGAATCGATTGCGGAACCGTCGATCGAAAAACACGTTGAGGCTTCCACGCCCGCGACTGGGGGATCTACTGTAGAACCCGCCTCGAACGGAGAATCACACCCTGCCTGAAGAAGAATTGCGCGGACGCACGGAGGAACCCGGAGGACGGATGTCGTTCCTCGAGCATCTGGCCGAGCTGCGCACACGCATCATCCAGTCATTGATTGGAATTGGCGCGGGGATGATCGTGGGCCTCGCGATCTCGAATAAGGTTTTCAATCTTATCGCGCGGCCGATGGTATTGGCGCTGCGCAGCGCGCACCTTGACGACAAGCTGATTTATACCAGCCCGACGGGCGCGATCAACTTGATTATTACGTTGGGCGTATATCTGGGGCTGGTGCTGGCGTCGCCGTGGGTGTTGTACCAGGTGTGGCTATTCATCGCGCCGGGCCTTTACAAACACGAACGGCGGGCGGTGTGGATGTTTGTGGTGAGTTCGGTTTTCTTATTCTTGTGCGGGATCGCGTTCGGCTATTTTGTGATGCTGCCCTACATGCTGAAATTCCTGATCGGGTTTCAGGGGCCGTTCAAGCCGCTTATCGACATCAACGAATATTTCGACCTCATATTGATTGTGTTGCTGGGTCTCGGATTGATTTTCGAGATGCCGATTCTGATTTTCTTTTTGGCGCTGTTCAACATCGTGACGCCGAAAATGCTGTTGAAGAATTTCCGCTACGCGGTGCTCATCATCACGCTTCTCGCGGCAATCATTACGCCGACGCCCGATGCCACGACGATGCTCGTTTTCATGGCGCCGATGTTCTTGTTGTATTTTCTGGGAATTGGAGTGTCCTATCTGGTGGTTAGGAAAAAGCGACGCGCGCGCGCGTTGGCTGACCAGGGGGCCGGTTAGCGTGCGCCCTATGAACCGTTTCCTCGTGTTAATCGCGCTGGTGTGCGCTTCGGCTGGGTGTGGACACGGTCAACCCGCCGCCAGCGCGAACGGACCGGCCGCGGCACAAGTGCAGCTTCCCCAAGCGCCACCCGCTTCGCAGACGGGCGGTTTCGATGGGAATCGCGCCTACGAGTTGGACAAGGAGCTTGTGGCGTTTGGTCCACGTCCCGCGGGCAGTGACGCGAACGCCCGCCAGCAGGCCTTCCTCATCGCCCAACTCAAGAGCTACGGCTGCCCCGTCACCGAAGACGACTTTCACGCCTCGACGCCTGCCGGCAACCTGGCCATGAAAAATATTATTGTGAAGTTGCCGGGCACGCGGCCGGACATCGTGATCTATGCCACGCACTACGATACGAAATTGCTGCCGAATTTCGTGGGCGCGGACGACGGCGCATCGAGCACGGCGCTGATGCTCGAGATGGCTCGTTCGCTCTGCGTGCGTAAAAATGCGCTGACTGTCTGGATTGCATTTTTCGACGGGGAAGAGGCCATTCATGATTGGAGCGATACGGACAGCACGTACGGCAGCCGCGAATTGGCGGCAGAGCTCGCGCTTGCGGGCGATGTCGGCAAAGTGAAGGCGATGGTGCTGGCCGACATGATCGGCATATCCAATTTACAAATTCCGCGCGATACGAATTCCACAGGCTGGCTTACGGATGTGGTGTGGTCCACGGCGCAGCGGCTGGGGTACGGCAACGTCTTCTTGAACAGCACTACTTCTGTTGAAGATGACCACACGCCGTTTTTGCGGCGCGGCATCCCGTCATGCGATGTGATCGATCTCGAAGACACAGCGCAGCGCGGAATCTGGCATACGACGGAAGACAGTCTCGACAAGATTGATCCACGCAGCCTCGCGCTGGTGGGGCACGTGTTTATCGAATCACTTCCCGCGCTCGAGCAGAAAATACATTGATGCGACGCATTGTTGTGAAATCTGGCGCTGGTTCGTACGCCGTGGTGCTGGGGAGCGGCGTGCTTCGGGGTGCCCAGTTGGAATTGCGGCGGCTTGGGGCGGCCACGTCCGTGCAAATCGTTTCCTCGCCGGAGGTGTGGCGGCATGCGGGACGGGCGATTCGCCGCGCGTTTCCCGGTGCCGCTGCTGCCGCGAAACCGATCTTGATTAACGATGGCGAGGCTGCGAAGAATTTGCGCACGGTGGAAACATTGTGCCGTGCGCTGGTGCGTGCAGGCGCGGATCGTGGCACGGTGATCGTGGCGGTGGGCGGCGGCGTTGTGGGAGACGTGGCGGGGTATGCGGCGGCTAGCTATCTGCGCGGCGTCCGGCTCGTCCAAGTGCCCACTACGATCGTGGCCATTTCGGATAGCTCGCTCGGCGGCAAAACCGGCGTCAATTTGCCCGAAGGCAAGAATCTAGTGGGCGCGTTTTACCCGCCGCGGCTGGTGCTGGCTGACACCGATTTGCTCCGCACGTTGCCGCCGCGCGAGTTCCGCTCGGGCGTGTATGAAATCGTGAAGTACGGGATCATCGGCGACGTGCCGCTGTTTCAATTTCTCGAGAAGAATCTCGAATCGCTGCTTGCGCGGAAGGCTTCGGCGCTCGAATACGCGCTGACGCGGAGCGTTGCGCAAAAAGGCCGGGTGGTATCTAGCGATGAACGCGAGTCCGGATTGCGCGAAATATTGAATTACGGGCATACGTTTGCGCATGCGCTGGAGACCGCGACCAAGTACCGGCGTTTCCGCCACGGCGAGGCGGTGGGCTGGGGAATGCTTTGCGCGGCGGGGCTGGCGCTGTCCCACGGATTGTGTTCCGAGGCGCAGACCGAACGCATCTGCCGGCTGGTGATGCGCGTGGGACCGTTGCCGGCGTGGCCGCACGTTTCCTCCGCACGGTTGATTGCCGCGATGCGCGCGGATAAGAAATCGCGCGCCGGGAAGCTGCGATTCGTTCTCGCGACGAAGATCGGACACGCGGAAACGTTCGACGACGTTGCGGAGAGCAAGGTGCAGAAAGTGCTCGAGTGGGTTCCGCGGTACCTCACTCGGGGCTGATTGCCGGTGGAAGTTGGTCCTGCATGAGTCGCACAACCGAAGAAATCAGACCAGTGCCCGGCACGCAGCCGGACGGAATTCGCGATGAAGCCGAGGCGGCACGCCGCGTTCGCGAGATGTTCACGCGGATTGCGCCGCGCTACGATTTTCTTAATCACATAATTTCCTTTCGCACAGATGTGATTTGGCGGCGGCGCGTTGCGGTGCGATTTGCCGGCATTTTGGCGAGGCCGGACGCTCGGGTACTCGATCTGTGCTGTGGGACGGGCGATTTGGCATTCGCACTGGAGCGGAGCGCGCGCCGGGGGCCGGAGCAGGGAACTGGCCATGGGAATGCGGGCGGAGCGCAAATCTACGGCGCCGATTTCGCGCATCCTATGTTGGTGCGGGCGCGCCAGAAGGCCGCGGCAATGGGGTCGGACGCGGCGTTCGTGGAAGCGGACGCGATGCGCTTGCCGCTCTCGGACGCGAGCGTTGACCTGGTGACTTCCGCGTTCGGCTTTCGCAATTTGGCGAACTACTCACGCGGCTTGGAAGAGATTTATCGCGTGCTGCGGCCGGGTGGGGAGGCGGGAATTCTGGAGTTCCCCGATTCGCGCAGTGTGGCGCTTGGCGGCTTGTATCGCTTCTATTTCCGGCACATTTTACCGGTGATCGGCGGGGCGATCTCCGGCTCTCGCGAGGCCTATAAGTATCTTCCGGCGTCCGTAGACCGATTCCCGTCGTCCGAAAAAATGACCGCAATGATGCAAGAGTGCGGATTTCAGGATGTGCGCATCGAGCAGTGGACGTTCGGGGTTGTTTCGCTGTTCCGCGCGCGAAAGGCCTAGCAATTTTATCTCTCCAGGTTTCGAGGTTCGATTCGAATGACGTCGCTTTTCTCGGCGTATGTCTGCGTACTTTGCGCCTCTGCGTTATCATTTATTCCCCCCCAGCGATTAGACGCTCTTTCCAAGAAAAAGATAACGCAGAGACGCAGAGAGCGCTGAGGTGCGCGGAGAGATACGGACTGGAGAGCGGCGCCTAGTTTTCAAGGCCGAGAGAGCGAATCTTGTTGAGGAGTGTCTTGTAGGAAACGCCGAGCTGTTCGGCAGCGCGCGTCTTGTTCCACTTCGTGGAGCGAAGGGCCGCCTCGATCTTGAATCGTTCGACGTGCGCCACCGCCCTCGTAGCGACGTCGTCCAGCGTCCCGCCCCAATCGAAATTTTCGTCCATCATCCCGGAAGGCATGTCTCCGCTCGCGGGTTTCGCCGCTGGAAGCTGGAGATCGGCGGGATGGATGATGGTGCCGTCGGAGAGAATCGCAGCGCGCTCGATCGTGTTCTGCAGTTCGCGCACATTGCCCGGCCACGCGTAGCCACGAAGGGCGATGCGTGATTCGTCGGAAAGCGTGAGGCCCGGTTTGCGAAATTCGCGGCGAAAGCGATCGAGGAAATGGTCGGCCAGAAGCAGGACGTCGTCGCCACGTTCGGAAAGCCCGGGGATCGTGATGGGCACCGCGGCCAGGCGGAAGTAGAGATCCTCGCGGAACGATTTGGCCTGGACTGCAAGCCGGAGATTCTTGTTCGTGGCGGCGAGGATGCGGACGTCCACCTCAATCGTTTGCGTTCCACCAACGCGATCGAAGCATCGCTCCTCGAGCACGCGCAAGAGCTTCGCCTGAATCGCCATCGGCAACTCGCCGATTTCGTCGAGGAACACGGTGCCGTGGTGCGCGAGTTCCATCTTGCCGATTTTGCGGGCGCCTGCGCCAGTATAGGCGCCGCGCTCGTGCCCGAAGAGTTCGTTTTCGACCAGGCCTTCGGGGATCGCGGCGCAATTCAGCGCGACGAAGGGCTGCTCGCGCCGCGAAGACAAATGATGGATCGCGCGGGCGAAAAGTTCTTTGCCCGTGCCGCTTTGGCCCAGCAACAACACTGTGGAGTTCGTGGGGGCGACGCGCTGCACCTGTTGCGTGGAGTCCTTCATGGCCTGCGATTC